>Ga0207674_10000261_pt1 | contig 66008 bp, 52 predicted proteins | sample KBSCornC72_FD_184303 | JGI IMG/M metagenome (GOLD analysis project Ga0207674, IMG submission 184303) | Corn rhizosphere microbial communities from Kellogg Biological Station, Michigan, USA - KBS Corn C7-2 (SPAdes) (version 2) | ecosystem: Host-associated > Plants > Roots > Rhizosphere > Soil ...
TGGGGCTCGACGAAACCGTCAGCATGTTTACGCGCGAGGATCTGCGCACCTATATGGCGGCGAACTATCGCGCCGGCGACATGACCCTGGTTTCCTCCGGCGCCGTCGATCACGCCACGATCGTTCGCATCGTCGAGGAGAAATTCGCCACGTTGCGCGCCGGTCCCGCGCCGAGCCCGCTGCCAGCGCATTATGTCGGCGGCGATTTTCGCCGCACTCAGGATCTTGAACAGGCGCACATCGTCTATGCGTTTCCAGGAGTTGCGAGCACGGCGCCGGATTTCTTCACAGCGCAGGTCTATGTCATGGCGTTGGGCGGCGGCATGTCCTCGCGCCTGTTCCAGGAAGCGCGCGAAAAGCGCGGTCTGTGCTACGCGATCTCCGCTTTCGCCCAGGCCCATCGCGATGGCGGAACGATCGGCATCTACACCGGCACCGGAGAAACGGAAGCCGCGGAAATCTCGGCCGTGATCGCAGGCGAAATGGAGCAACTCGCCGCAGGCGCAACCGAGCGTGAAGTCGCGCGCGCCAAGGCGCAGCTGAAGTCGAGCTTGCTGATGGGCCTGGAGCGGCCGGGGCAGCGCGCCGAACAGATCGCGAGCCATATCTTCACGCATGGTCGCTTGCTCTCGATTGAGGAAATGACCGGCCGTCTCGATACGATCGACGCGCGCGCCGTGCGCGACTTCGGCGAGCAGATGATGGAAAGCGTCAATCCCTCGATGGCGGCGGTCGGGCCCGTCGGCCAGCTCGAGAAGCAGGGCGTCTTTGCGCGTCGCTTCGGAGGTTCATTCCGCAGCGATGTTCCGTCCAAGCCCCGAGAGTCTGACCCGGATTTGCCGGAAGCCGTTTTGGCGAAGGCGGAATGAATACAGGGCCGATGGCGTTCATGCGCGGGCTCACCTTTCCGGGGGGCCAACAGCCGATCATCAAGGGCGGAGGCGTGTATCTCCGTTATCCCCGCATCGCCGACTTTCCGGCCTGGGCCCGGCTGCGCGGTGAGAGCAGGGCGTTCCTCTCGCCTTGGGAGCCGGTCTGGGCAAGCGACGAACTGACCAAGGGCGCGTTCCGGCGGCGCATCAAGCGCTATCAGAAGGAAGCGCGCCTCGATTCCGCCTACGCCTTCTTCGTCTTTCGCGCCGAAGACGATGTCCTGATGGGAGGCTGCACGCTCTCGAATGTGCGGCGCGGCGTGACGCAATGTTGCGCGCTCGGCTATTGGATCGGCGAACGATTCTCGCGCCAGGGTTACATGTACGAGGCGGTGCGCGCGCTTGTGCCCTTCATCTTCGCGACCCTGGGCTTGCACCGGATCGAAGCCGCGTGCCTGCCGTCGAACCAGGCGTCGCAGAGCCTGCTCGCGAAAGTCGGCTTTCGCCAGGAGGGTGTCGCCTTGCGCTATCTGCAGATCAATGGCGAGTGGCGCGATCACGTGCTCTTCGCTTTGCTCGCAGACGAGGCGCAGGTAAGTTAGGTCCGCTACGGACGAGTGGCGGGTGGCCGCTCAGATCGGGATCGCCGTTGACAAGAGCTTTCGCAATCGCCGCGGCACTGATCGCCGGCCTGATGGCTGCCGCCTCGGCTGCCATGGCTGCGCAAGGCGAGCCGGCGCTGGTCGACTTTGCCAGTCCCGATGCCGTACTTGAGATCCAGGACGCGATGGTGCCGTATCATGGCCCATCAGGGACGCAGCCCGACGGTTCGAACTGGTATCTGATCAAGGCGACGAACAGCGCTGTGCGGCCGGCGAGCCGCGTGCTTCAAGCGACGCAAACGCCGAGCTTCGCCTTTTTGCCGCGCCCGACACGCCCCGCCATCGTCGGCGTGGCGAGCTCGGACTCCGCCGTCAGTATCGAGAATCTGAACGCTTACGGGCGGCGCGCCTATCGCGTGATCATTCCTCCCGCAACGTCGGTCGAAATCGTCGTGCAGGTGGCCAACGCCGCGCAACCGCCATCGCTCAGAGCCTGGACCGAGCCCGCGCTTGCCGCGCACAACCGCCAGTTCGCGATTTTCACGACGGCCGTCTGGGCGCTCATCGGCGGCGCCGCGCTGATGGTGAGCGGTCTTGCCGTCATGCTCGGTCACGCGCCGGCGCGTTGGGCGGCGCTGACGCTCGTGCTCATTCTTCTGGAGCGACTGTCGGAAACGGGGCTGTTCGATGGCAGCCTGGCGACCGGAGTGGGCGGGCCCTATGGGCTGACGGCGATGTTCGCGGGTTTTTCGCTGGCCGCGGGTGCGCGTCTCGCGGACGCGATCGTGCCGCTCAGCGAAATCCGGCCGAGGCACGTCAAATGGCTGAAGCGCTCGGAGGCGGTGATCATCGTGCTCGCGATCCTCGCCTATATCGGCGTTCCGGGAACGGTCGTCGCGGTCGACGCGCTCGTCCTCTTCGGCGCCGGCGCCATTGCCGCATATCTCATCTATCGCGGCATTCTCGGATCCCAGGCGGCCAAAGTTTCGATCCCAAGCGCGCTGGTCTTTGCCTGCGTCACCATCGCCTCGGCCTTGGCCATGCTGAGCAGCACGGGAGATTCTCTCGCCACGTCGGCGGCGGGTTCGTTCGCGGCGGCCGGCTCGATCCTCCTCGCGCTGGCAATCGCGGCGGGCGAGGGCATCGCCGTCCTTCCCTTCCAATCGGTCGCAGCGGTCGCCGAGCCGCCGAGCGGACGCGACGTAAGGTCGTCTCTGGAAGCGATCACCGCTTCGAACCAGGGAATATTCGATCTCGATTTCGCGCGAGACAATCTGCACCTCTCCCGGGAAGCGGCGCTCCTGATAGGACTGCCGGAGACGAATTCCCGCGTTCGCCATGGCGATTTCATCGCGCGGATTTACGTCGAGGATCGCGATGTCTATCGCCGCGCGCTCGGCGATTATCGCAAGCGTCCGGGGCTGGGCTTCCGCGTCGAGTTCCGCATGCGCGGCCCCGGCGCGCGCGTTTCCTGGTTCGAATTGCGCGCTACGATGCTCGGCGGCGAAGATGTGGCGAGCCGGTGCGTCGGCCTTTTGGCCGACGTCACGGCGCGAAAATCGACCGAGGCGGAGGCTTTGGATCGCACCCTGAAGGATCCGCTGACCGGGCTCGGCAACCGCGTCTCCATGATGGAGGAGCTCGAACAGCGCAGTCCGCATTTTGCCAACACCACATTCGCATTGCTTGACGTTGACCGGTTCAAGTCCATCCATGCCAGTCTCGGCGACACGGGCGGCGACGGAATCCTGAGCCAGATGGCTGAGCGTCTGACCAAGCGCTTCGAAGGCGTCGCGCAGGTCTTTCGCGTGGGCGGCGACGCCTTCGCGATGATCTTCTCCGACGGCTCGAAGGAGCCGACCATTGTCGGCGCAGAACTCATCGAGGCCTGCAGCGCGCCCTATCGGCTTGACGGCCGCGAGGTCTTCGCCCCGGCGAGTGTCGGCGTGGCGCTCGGTCGCGACGCGAGCGATCCGCTCGAGTTGCTCAAGAACACCGAACTCGCGCTGATGCACGCCAAGCAGCTTGGCGGCGGCTGCGCCCGCGCCTATTCGCGCGAGCTTGAAACGCTGGCGCCGGGCGACGCCGTGACGCTGGAATCGGAGCTGCGCCGCGCGATCGAGGAAAGCCAGATCGTCGTCCACTACCAGCCGATCATGCATCTCGACGATGGTGCCATCGCGGGGTTCGAGGCTCTGTTGCGCTGGAACCATCCGACGCGCGGGCTCGTCACCCCGACCGATTTCATCGCGCATTCGGAGGAAACGGGAACGATCGTGACGCTCGGACGCATTGCGCTCGAGAGTGCGGCGCAGGATTTGAGCCATTGGCAGCGCTATTTTCCGCTGGCGCCGCCACTCTTCGTCAGCGTCAACGTTTCGCGTCGCCAATTGCGCGACGCCGAGTTCGGCGTTTTCCTCGGCTCGGTCATGTCCAAGGCCCATCTCGCACCGGAGACGCTGAAGCTCGAAGTCACCGAAAGCGTCATTGCGGGCAATCCCGATTTGCGAAGTTCGCTCGAGCACTGCCGTGCCTTGGGCGCGGGCATCACAATCGACGATTTCGGCACCGGCGCGTCCAGCCTCAGCCAACTCAAGGATCTGCCCTTCGACACGATCAAGATCGATCAAAGTTTTCTCGCCAAGCACAAGGACCCGCAGGCGAAGGCCGACGGCGAGGTGGTGCTGAAATCGATCATCGCGCTCGCCCATGACCTGAAGCGCACCATCATCGTCGAAGGTGTTGAACGCGAGCCCGACGCCGCCTGGTTGAAGGCGCTGGGCTGCGAGTATGCGCAAGGCTACTTCTTCTCGAAGCCGCTTCCTTCGGCCGATGCGCTCAACTTCATCGCCATGCATTTCGATCTGTTGGCGGCGCGTTCAGGCGTGGCCAATGTCGCTGGAAAGCCCTGATATATTGGCGCCGAGTTTGGCAAGCGCCAGACTCCACTTCGATCGCGCGTCGCCGCGAAAGACGAGTTCGACATCGGCGTCGCAGTGGATCCAGCCGTTGCTGGCAATCTCATCCTCGATCTGGCCTGCGCCCCAGCCGGCATAACCGAGGGCGAAGAGAAATCTCTGCGGACCGGTACCGCGGGCAATGGCGCGCAGAATGTCGATGGTCGGCGTCAGTGCGATTTCGGACGTCACCGAAACTGTCGCGGGCCCGGTGCTGCGCTCGTTCGAGTGCAAGACGTAGCCGCGATCGGTTTCGACCGGTCCGCCGAACATCACCGGCACGCGTGGCGTGGAGTCCGTCACGGGAATGTCCATTTGCGTCATCAGGTCACGGAACGGAAGGCCTTCGAGCGGCTTGTTGACGATCAAGCCGAGCGCGCCGTCCGACGAGTGCGAACAGACGAATATGACGCTTTTCTCGAACCGGGGATCGGCCATGCCGGGCATGGCGATCAGGAGCTTTCCCGTCAGAAAGCCGTCGCTGTTCCGCCACTGCGGCGAGTCATGCGCTGCCATCACGGCAACTTACGACTTTTCGCCCCTTTGCGACAGGACGAACCATGCGCTAAAACGCGCGCCCAACCCCAGGAGCACCTCATGTCCATCAAAGTCGGCGACAAATTTCCATCGGCAACACTCATGCAAATGAAGGACGGCGGACCAAAGCCGGTGAAGACCGATGACCTGTTCGCCGGCAAGAAAGTGGTCGTCTTTGCCGTGCCGGGTGCGTTTACGCCGACTTGTTCCGCCAAGCATTTGCCGGGTTTCGTGCAGAACGCCGACGCGATCAAGGCGAAGGGCGTCGATGCGATCGCCTGCGTCTCCGTCAACGACGCCTTCGTGATGGGCGCGTGGGGCGAGCAACAAAAGGTCGGCGACAAGATCATGATGCTGGCGGACGGCAATGGCGATCTGACCAAGACGCTCGGATTGGAACTCGACGGCTCGCGCTTCGGGATGGGCAAGCGCAGCCAACGCTTCGCGATGCTGGTGGACAATGGCGTCGTGACAAAGCTGAACGTCGAGGAACCGGGCGCGTTCGCCGTATCCAGCGCCGAGCATGTCCTGACGGAGCTTTAGCCGCCGCTTCTTTCGGGAATTGCCGCGCGGGCGAGCTGATCGGCGCGCTCGTTTTCGGGATGGCCGGAATGTCCGGCTACCCACTTCCAGCTGATCTTGTGCTCTGACATCGCGGCGTCGAGCGCGCGCCACAGTTCGACATTCTTCACCGGCTTCTTGTCGGCGGTTTTCCAGCCATTGGCTTTCCATTTCGCGAGCCACTTGGCTGCTCCGTCCATGACGTAGCGCGAGTCGGTGTGCAGCCGGATCGCCGACGGCCGCTTCAGCGCTTCGAGCGCGCGGATGACAGCCGTGAGTTCCATGCGATTGTTGGTCGTCGCGGCTTCGCCGCCCGAGAGTTCCCGTTCATGACCCCTGGTGCGCAGAATCGCCGCCCAGCCGCCGGGTCCGGGATTTCCCGAGCAGGCGCCGTCCGTATAAATGTCGATCGTGGCGTCCGTCACAATCCGTACTCGGCTGGACTCTTCACGCGTGTGTGGAAGCGAAGGCGCTTGCTGAAATCACGCGGCTCCTTCGGCCGGACGAGCGCCATGGGATCGTGGTTGAGAAGATCGAAGAGACGGGTCAACAGAAAGCGCAGAGCCGCGCCTGCGCACAGCACAGGCAAAGCTGCAGCCTCGGCATCGGTCAACGGCCTTCGCTTGCGATAGGCCGAGAGCAGACTCTGACCTTTCGTGAGATTGTACGCGCCGTCCGTCTCGAAGCACCAGGCATTGAGCAGGATCGCGAGATCGTAGGCAAAGGCATCGTTGCAGGCGAAATAGAAGTCGATCAGGCCGGACACTTGCGCATTCGTGAAGAGAACATTGTCGGGAAAGAGATCCGCATGGATGACGCCCGACGGCAATCCTTGCGGCCATTGCGCGTTCACCTCGCGATAGCTCGAGGCGATGACATCGCGCAGTCCCCGTTCGATGCCATCCGCACCGCTCGCGGTTTTCTCAACGAGATCGCGCCAGCCGCCTAGTCCGAGCGCATTCGAGCGGCGGATGGGGAAATCGGCGCCGGCCGCGTGCAATCGCGCAAGGGCATCGCCGGCCAAAGCGCAGTGGCCGACATCGGGACGCCGCACCGATAGTCCCGTCAGAAAACTGACCAACGCCGCAGGGCGGCCATTGATCTTTGTCCATTGCTTGCCGTCCTTGCGGCGCACGGGCTCAGGACATGCAATGCCGCGTGCCGCCAAATGCTCCATCAAGCCGAGGAAGAACGGCAGATCGTCTTCATGCACGCGCTTTTCATAGAGCGTCAGGAAGAAGCTTCCTCGATCGGTCTGCAGATAGAAGTTGCTGTTCTCGACACCTTCGGCGATGCCTTTGAAACTCAGGGGCTGACCGACGTCGTAGTCGGCAAGCACCTCTTCGAGGTCCTCAAAGGAGACGTCGGTGTAGACCGCCATGGTCCATGCTTCCCATCGAGAGCCTGCTTGGCTACAGTCCGGCGCGTTTTGCGCCGGATTTCACAAGTCGGCTGCGACTCGAAAAAAGTCAAGCGAAGGACATGACATGTCGGCTCCCGTCATTGCGCAAAAGTCTCCGTTTTCGGCCGACGTGGCAGCGGAAGGTTGACGACCTGGTCATGCCATCGTTCGCGCGTTCCCTCGCCATCACCACCGTTGCGGTTCTGCTGCTGTCCGCATGCTCGACCGACGTAAAGCGCGGGCTTTGCCCCAACGCCAGCGTCCTCGCAAACACGGCCCAACTGACCGGGTTCAGGGACAAAATGGAAGGAGATCCGGCCGGCATCGCGTATGAAGTCGTCATGACCGGCGTCAAAGCCAGCTGCTCGTTCGACAAGGACGAAGGCACGGCGGATTCCAGCGTCACTGTCACGTTCCGCGCGACGCGAACGCCGACCGGCCTCGCGGCGAACTATAGCGTTCCTTATTATGTGGCCGTGACGCGGGACTCGACCACCATCGTCTCCAAGCAAATCTATTCCGCCTCCTTTGCCTTTCGGCCGGGCGAATCGAGCACGACGTTCGATGCCGATGTGTCGACGGTTCCCATCCGACTCGACAACGGCAAGAAGCCGTATGACTACGGCATCCTGACCGGGCTGCAACTCACCAAGGCGCAACTCGACTACAACACCAAGATGGGGCGCTTCGCGCCATGACGGTGCTCAGCGCCGAGCTGAGCGCGATCGTCGGCAACGCGTTCGCGGCGGAAGGACTCTCTCAATCATTCGGTCAGGTCACACGTTCGGACCGCCCCGACCTCGCACAGTTCCAATGCAACGGCGCGCTCGCGGCGGCGAAAGCGGCAAAGGCCAATCCGCGTGCCGTGGCGCAGAAGATCGTCGCGCGTCTCAAGTCCGATCCGCTGTTCGCCAAGGTCGAGATTGCCGGGCCCGGGTTCATCAATCTCGATGCGACGGATGCGGCGCTGTCCGAACGCGGCGTCACGCTTTCCAAGGATGCGCGGCTCGGCGCGCCCGAGACGGGCAAAGGCAAGACGGCGGTGCTCGATTTTGGCGGGCCCAACATCGCTAAGCCCATGCATGTCGGCCATCTGCGTTCCGCCATCATCGGGGACTGCCTGCAACGGCTCTTCCGCGCCAATCAATGGAATGTGGTCAGCGACATCCACCTGGGCGACTGGGGCCTGCAGATGGGGCAGCTCATTTCCGAAATCGGTCACCGCGGCATCGCGCCCGAGTATTTCGATGCGGCCTTCACCGGCCCCTATCCGGTTCAGTCGCCGGTGACGATGGACGATCTCGAGGAGATCTATCCGGCCGCCGCCGCCGCTTGCAAAGCGGACGAATCCCGCCTTCTCGAAGCGCGGCAGGCAACGGCGGATTTGCAAGCCGGACGGGCAGGTTATCGCGCACTCTGGATGCACTTCTTTAACGTCTCCAAGGTCGGTCTCGACCGGGAATATGGCAGTTTGGGCGTCCACTTCGATCTCTGGAAAGGCGAGGCGAGCGTCGATCCTCTCGTCGCCCCCATGATCGCAGATCTGAAGACGCGTGGCGTGGCGGGCGAGAGCGAGGGCGCGCTCGTCGTTCACGTCGAACGCAACACCGACAAGAAGGAGATGCCGCCGCTGATTCTGGTCAAGCAGGACGGCGCGGTGCTCTACGGCACCACCGACCTTGCCACCATCGTCGACCGCGTGCGCGAGCAGAATCCCGACCTCATCCTCTATGTCGTCGACCAGCGCCAACACCTGCATTTCGAGCAGGTGTTTCGCGCCGCCGAAAGAGCAGGGCTCGCCGGCAAGGCTATTCTCGAACATGCCGGCTTCGGCACGATGAACGGCACCGACGGCAGGCCCTTCAAGACCCGCGAGGGCGGCGTGATGAAGCTGTTCGATCTCATCGCCATGGCGACGGCCGAAGCCGAGAAGCGGCTGGCCGAGCAGGGGATCGGCGCGGACTACAGCGCCGACGAACGTGCCGACATCGCGAAGAAGGTCGCCATCGCGACGATCAAGTTCGCCGATCTCTCGAACTATCGCCTCACCGACTACATCTTCGATCTCGAACGCTTCTCGAGGTTCGAAGGCAAGACCGGGCCTTATCTGCAATATGCCGCCGTGCGCATTCAGTCGATCCTGCGCCGCGCGAAAGCCGAGGGTCATGCCATCGGCGAGCCGCACATCCGTTCTCCTGAGGAACGGGCTCTCTTTCTTCAGCTCCTCTCCTTGCCCGATGCGATGGCGGGCGCCGAGCGCGGCCGCGCGCCGAACATCCTGTGCGATTACGTCTTCACGCTGGCGCAGCACTACAGCCGCTTCTATGCCGAGCATCACATCCTGTCGGAAACTGATGCCGCGATCCGCGGCGCAAGGCTCGGCCTTTGCCAACTGACCTTGGCGGTGCTGGCCAAAGTGCTGGACATTCTCGGCATCGAAGTCCCGCAGAGAATGTGACGCGACGGCGGCGGCAGCATTTCGCACAATTAATCAAATTCCGCGCCATAACCGTTTATCTCAAGCCAGTGATTCCGCACCGCGCGCATCGAGGAGATTCGCCGCGGCCAAATTCGGATTCTGGCGCAAATGCACATTTATCTTCCGATCGCGGAAATCTCGGTCAATTGGATAGTCATCCTGGCGCTCGGCGTCAGCGTGGGCTTTCTCTCCGGCATGCTCGGTGTCAGCGGAGGGTTCATCACCACGCCTCTGCTCATGTTTTATGGAATTCCGGCAGGCGTGGCGGTTTCGACGCAGGCCAGTCCGATCGCCGCTGCGTCGCTGGTCGGCGCACTCAAGCAGGGACAGCGCAACAGCGTCGACTACAAGATGGGTTTCGTCCTGATGTGCGGCGGGACGGCCGGCTCGGCGCTCGGCGTGTATCTCTTCAAGCTTTTCCAGAAGGTGGGACAAATCGATTTTGTCGTCCAGGTGAGTTACGTGCTGCTTCTGGGCTCGGTCGGCGGCCTGATGTTGAAAGAAGGCGTGCAGGCCATTCTCGCCACGCGTGGCGCACTCCAGGTCAGAAGACCCACGATCCGCCGGCATACCTGGATTCACAATCTGCCCTTCAAGATGCGCTTCCGCCGTTCCGGCCTGTACACCAGTGCGATTCCGGTCGTGGGTTTGGGCTTTGCGGTCGGCATATTGACCGCAATCCTCGGAACCGGGGGAGCGTTTCTGCTGATTCCGGCAAAGATATACCTGCTGCGCATGCGCACCACGATGGCTGTCGGCACGTCGCAATTTCAGATGTTCGTCGTCGCAATCGTGTCGACCATGATGCACGCCTTCACGGACTACAGCGTCGATATCGTGCTGGGCTTGATCCTCGTCGTCGGCGGCGTGATCGGCGCGCAGGTCGGCGTCGGCGTCGGCTTTCGCATGCGTGCCGAAGAATTGCGCGTGGCGCTTGCGGCATTGCTGGTCGTCATCGCGCTGCGGCTTTGCGCAGAGCTTGTGCTGACGCCGACCCATCTCTATTCCGTGGTCACGGCCCAGCAGTAAGCCTGGCCTTTGCGCGAGAACCGCTCAAAGTTGTGGATATCATCCGGTGCGATTCACCAACGATTTCAGCGCAGGCCAGCGCGGTTTGACTCGATGCCTTCCCTCTCTAGAATGAACCCAACGCCGTCATCCGCCGTGAGGCGCGTGGCTGTGGCCAACATATGATCCCTCGCGGGAGACATCCCCCACCGCAAGCGTCGGGGGAGGCCGAAGGAGCAACCGCCCCGGAAACTCTCAGGCAAAAGGACCGCGATCGGAGATGAACTTCTGGAAAGCGGGACTGCACATCATGCCGTCTCCACCGAAGGGGTAACCGCCCAGAGGCGGGAAATCTCTCAGGTCCAATGACAGAGGGGCGCGGGTGCCGCAGCGATGCGGGACGCGCCGACGCAACTCTGTACACGGACCTTTTATGGCCGAGCCGAGCGAAGTTCTGCACAAGACGCCGCTGCATGCGCTGCATGTCGAGCTTGGTGCCAAGATGGTGCCGTTCTCCGGCTATGACATGCCCGTGCAGTATCCGGCGGGTATTCTGAAGGAACATCTGCACACCCGTGAGAAGGCGGGCCTGTTCGATGTCTCGCACATGGGGCAGGCATTTCTCTCCGGCAACGATCCTGCCAGGGCACTGGAGCGGCTCACGCCCGCCGACGCGATCGGCCTCAAGCCGGGCCTGCAGCGCTACGGCCTGTTGCTCAACGAGCGCGGTACGATCAAAGACGATTTCATGTTCTCGCGCCTCGTCGGCGAGACGCCGCTCTATCTCGTCGTCAATGCAGGGACCAAGCATGGCGATTTCGACTACATCGCCGGAATGCTCAAAGGCGTCGCCGAACTCGAGCCGCGCCCGGATCGCGCGCTGCTCGCCTTGCAGGGTCCGGCTGCTTCGGCCGTGCTCGGGCGCCATTCGCCGGGCATTGCGAAACTCACCTTCATGCAGGTCGCGCGTTGCACGGTTGCAGGTGCGCCGGCCATCGTCAGCCGCTCGGGTTATACCGGCGAAGACGGTTTCGAGATCTCTCTCGAAGGAAACCACGTTTTGCGCATCGCACGCGCGCTGCTCGCCGAGCCGGAGGTTATGCCGATCGGTCTTGGCGCACGCGACAGCCTGAGGCTTGAGGCCGGACTTTGTCTTTACGGACATGACATCGATGAGACCGTGAACCCCGTCGAAGCGAGTCTTGTCTGGTCGATCGGCAAGCGCCGCAAGCTGGATAAGGACTTTCCCGCTGCGGACAAGATCATGGACCTGGTGTTCAACGGAGCGGCCAAGAAGCGCGTCGGCATCCGTCCCGATGGTCGCGCACCCGCGCGCGAAGGAAGCGAGATCGCCGACAAGAGCGGTCGCGTCATCGGCAAGATCACCAGCGGCGGCTTCGGACCGACGCTGAATGCTCCGATCGCGATGGGCTATGTCGAATCCGCGTTCGCCGGCGACGGCAGCGAAATCGATGTGATCGTGCGCGGCAAGCCGTTGCCGGCGCGCGTCTCGCCCTTGCCCTTCGTGCCGCATCGCTATCGCCGCGCCGTCTGAAACCTGTGGAGCCATCGATGAGTGAAGTTCGATTTACCGATCAGCATGAATGGGTCCGCATCGAGGGCGATGAGGCCACCATCGGCATCACCAAATATGCGGCCGAGCAGCTGGGCGACGTCGTCTATGTCGAATTGCCCGAAGCTGGTCACAAGGTCGGTGCCGGTGGAGAGGCGGCGGTCGTCGAAAGCGTCAAGGCCGCGAGCGAAGTCTATGCGCCCGTCGGCGGCGAAGTGACGACGTCGAATTCCGCGCTCGCCGAAGATCCCGCGAAGGTCAACGCTGATCCGGAGGGCGACGGCTGGTTCTTCAAGCTGAAACTCGCGGACAAGTCCGAATTCTCGAAATTGATGACGGCAGAACAATATGCGGAGTTCGTGAAGGGGCTTTGAACCGGTGATCATGACGACAACCCAACTGTCATGGCCGGGCTTGACCCGGCCACCCATCGCAGCCGCGTCGGCGGCTGCAGATGAGTCGCTTCGGCGCACAGACGCGCGCCTGATGGTTGGCCGCCTCAAGGGCGGCCATGACGAGGATGTGCAGGAGACTTCATGCGCTACCATCCCCTGACGCCGGACGATCGCCTGGCGATGATCGAGCGGATCGGCGTGACCAGCGTCGACGCGCTGTTCAAGGACGTTCCGGTGTCGGCGGTCGTGCCGCTTTCCGCGTTCGATCTGCCCGACGGACAAGGCGAGCTCGAAGTCGAGCGCAAACTCTCGCGCCTGGCAGCGAAGAACGCCGCGGCCGAAAACGGTCCCTTCTTCTGCGGCGCCGGCGCGTACCGCCATCATGTCCCGGCGTCGGTCGATCATCTCATCCAGCGCTCCGAATTTCTCACTTCCTACACGCCGTACCAGCCGGAGATCGCCCAGGGCACGCTGCAATACATGTTCGAGTTTCAGACCCAGGTCGCTCTGCTGACCGGGATGGAGGTCGCCAACGCCTCGCTCTACGACGGTTCGACTGCGACCGCGGAAGCCGTGCTGATGGCGCAACGCATTACCCGGCGGCCGAAGGCGATTTTGTCCGGTGGACTCCATCCGCACTATGCCGAAACGGTCGAGACCATGGCGACGCTCTCAGGCCAGGTCGTTCGCGCGACGACGACTCCCGGCAAGGCCGACAACGTCATCGCAATGATCGATGATCAGACGGCGTGCGTCGTCGTGCAGAGCCCCGACGTATTCGGCCTCATCCGCGACCTGAAGCCGATCGCCGCAGCGGCGCATGCCAAAGGCGCACTCTTGATCGCCGTCGTGACCGAGATCGTCTCGCTCGGCCTCCTCGAAGCGCCGGGCGCGCAGGGCGCCGACATCGTCGCCGCCGAGGGCCAGTCGATCGGCAACGGTCTCAATTTCGGCGGACCCTATGTCGGGCTCTTTGCCACGCGCGAGAAATTTCTGCGCCAGATGCCGGGCAGGCTGACCGGCGAGACCGTCGATGCGATCGGAAAACGCGGCTATGTCCTGACACTCTCGACGCGCGAACAGCACATTCGCCGCGAGAAGGCGACGAGCAACATCTGCACGAATTCGGGGCTCTGCTGTCTCGCCTTCACAATTCATCTCTCGCTTCTGGGCGAAGAAGGCTTCACGCGCCTGGCGCGTCTCAATCATGCAAAGGCCTCCGCGCTCGCCGATAAGCTCTCTGTCGTCAAGGGTGTCGAGATGATCACACCTTCCTTCTTCAACGAATTCACGCTCAGGCTGCCGGGCAACGCCGACGCCGTTGTCGAGTCCCTTGCGAAGAAGGGCATCCTGGCCGGTGTGCCGGCGTCGCGGCTGATGCCGCATGATCCCAAGGTGCGCGACCTGTTGATCGTCGCGGCGACAGAGACGGTCACCGACGAGGATTGCGACGCCTTCGCCAGCGCGCTCGCGGAGGTGCTGCCATGACGATGAACAATCAGGGACGGCCGACGTCCATGCCCGCGGTTAACGGCCACATGCTCGCGACTATTTCCGGCGACCGCGGCCTCGACCATGAGGAGCCGCTGATCTTCGAACTCGGCCGCGACGGCATGACGGGCGTCGATCTGCCCAACGTGCAACTCGCCGACACGCGACTGGGCGGGCTCAGGCGGGCACAGCCGATCGGGCTTCCGGGACTTTCCGAGCCGGAAGTCGTGCGCCACTATGTGCGGCTGTCGCGCATGAACTACGCGATCGACGCAGGGCTCTATCCGCTCGGCTCCTGCACCATGAAGCACAATCCGCGGCTGAACGAGAAAGTGGCGCGTCTCCCCGGCTTCGGCGATCTGCATCCGCTTGCCCCGCAATCGACGGTGCAAGGCGCGCTCGAACTCATCGCCGACCTGATGAAATGGCTGACGACGCTGACCGGCATGCCGGCGGTCGCGATGTCGCCCAAGGCAGGTGCGCACGGCGAATTGTGCGGACTCTTGACGATCCGTGCCGCGATTGCCGCGCGCGGCGAGACGCGCAAGCGCATCCTGGTGCCGGAATCGGCGCACGGCACCAATCCCGCGACGGCCGCCTTCGCGGGCTTCACGATCGACGAGGTCAAAGGCACGCCCGATGGGCGCGTCGACATGATCGAGCTCGAAGGTAAGCTCGCGCCCGACGTGGCGGCGATCATGCTGACCAATCCGAATACCTGCGGCTTGTTCGAGCGCGACATCCGCCACATGGCCGACGCGACGCACAAGGCGGGCGCTTACTTCTATTGCGACGGCGCGAACTTCAACGCCATCGCCGGGCGCGTGAGACCGGGCGATCTCGGCATCGATGCGATGCACATCAATCTGCACAAGACGTTTTCGACACCGCATGGCGGCGGCGGACCAGGCGCGGGCCCGGTCGTCCTCTCTGCGGCGCTCGCGCCCTTCGCGCCGCTGCCCTTGCTGGTTCACGACGCGAAGGGCTTTCGCCTGATCGAGGATCAGGGCGCGCTTCCTGCCGGCGCGAAGCCGTTCGGGCGGATGTGCGCGTTCCACGGCCAGATGGGCATGTTCGTGCGCGCGCTCGCCTACATGCTGAGCCACGGCCGCGACGGCGTGCGCCAGGCCAGCGAAGACGCCGTGCTCTCGGCCAACTACATCCTGGCGTCACTCAGGGATGTGATGAGCGCGCCCTATGGCGACGGGCCTTGCATGCACGAGGCACTGTTCGACGATTCCTTCCTCGAAGGGACCGGCATCACGACACTCGACTTCGCCAAGGCGATGATCGACGAAGGCTATCACCCGATGACGATGTACTTTCCGTTGGTCGTGCACGGCGCCATGCTGATCGAGCCGACGGAATCCGAGTCGAAGGAATCGCTCGACCGCTTCATCCACGTCCTGCGTGAACTCGCCATCGAGGCGCGCGCGGGGAACAAGTCGCGTTTCGAAGGCGCGCCGCACTATGCGCCGCGTCATCGTCTCGACGAAACCGCGGCGGCGCGAAAGCCGGTGCTGCGCTGGAAGCGGAAAGATCTCGCGCGGGCGGCGGAGTAACGCAATTCGTTATGGCCGGGTCAGGCCCGGCCATAAGAAAACCCCGGCCGGTACATCCGCGGCCGGGGTTGAAGTCACACGCGGGAGGCTCATCGAGGCGCGCTCGCAACGCTCCAGGATGGGTTGTCGGATCGGAACGGCTACGCCAAGGCGAGGGAGATGCTTACGGCAATTAATGCAACGACGAAGACGAAAAGCTTGGCCATGTGCCGTTCCGATACGACACCCCTTTACTTCGCAAGCTTCATGCCGAGCGCGGAATTCCACCGTTTCCGGACGTCTCGGACCGAATAGAGGTTCTGTCGGGCAGAAACGGAACGCCAGTGTCCCTCGTACGAGCAGGAAGATTTACGGCGCTGCCGGGCATGCGCCCCTTGAAGCGGGCGACCAGAGTCGCCAAGACAAAGCAGGCTTCACGCGTCCGCTTGAGACAGTGAGGCAGGCTTGCTTATGAAGTGGGGGCGAAATTGCTGACTGACGATTTGAGCCGGATCTTGATCAACGCACTTCCACTTTTGGTTCTGATCGCGGTCTGGCTGTTTCTCGTGTATGGCACCCGCAAACGTAGCGTTCGACAATGGGAAGCGGCCCAAGAGAATACTGCCGCAATCAACGCAAATACTGAGGCAGTTGTGCGTCTCGCTGCTGCTCTGGAAAAGCGCACCAGTGAGCCTAGGAACTAGGTTGTGTGGCGTTTGCACCATGAAGCCGCGCCCCTTGAAGTGGCCGACCACCGTCATCAGATGTGCTGGTGAGCCGCGCGCTCTTCGCATCGGCGATGCGAATGTCTTTCTGCAAACTTGAAAACAGTACGATGTGGAGTCCGTGACCGGACCCCACAAGGTCTGGTGATTTACGGCGTTCGTTACGCCGTATTGTCTTGCGTCACGACAGGATCAGCTGCACCCGCTCGTGCTGCCGCAGGTGTTGCACTTCATGCAGGTGCCGTTGCGAACCAACGTAAAGTTTCCGCATTGGCCGCAAGCGTCGCCTTCGTAGCCCTTCATCCGCGCTTCCGCGGCCCGCTTGGCCTGGAGCTCGCGCGCCTTGCCGGCCCGTTCGGCCGCATCGCCTGCGCGCGCCGCAAGCTGCGAGCCGAGCGCATCGACCATGTCGCCCACCGGATTGGCCGCTTCCAGCACGCCGGCACGGATCTGGCTGAGGGCATCGGTAACGACCGATTCCTCAACCGTCAGGAATTCCTCGCTCTCCTCGTCCTCGTGGTGGGCATGCTCGTGATGGGCGTGGTCTTCCATCATCTTCGGCGCCGCACCGCCGCGCACGACCGCGATGGAGCGCTGCAGGCGCCCGCGGACATAGCCGCTCGACGTCACGCTCCTGACTGCCTGGACGACTTCGCTGGTGCGATCGTCATGGCTGCCGTCATCGACGCCGCCGCCGACATCTTCGTCCGACGGATGAACATGGGCGAGATCGCTGCGGTCGAGATAGGAGACGGCCAGTTCGCGGAAGATATAATCGAGAACGCTGGTCGCGTTCTTGATCGAATCGTTGCCGAGAACCATGCCGGCCGGCTCGAAGCGGGTGAAGGTGAACGCTTCGACGAATTCCTCGAGCGGCACGCCATATTGCAGGCCGACCGAGATGGCGATGGCAAATCCGTCCATCAGCGAACGGAATGCCGCGCCGTCCTTGTGCATGTCGATGAAGATCTCGCCGAGCCGGCCGTCTTCGTATTCGCCGGTGCGCAGATAGACCTTGTGGCCGCCGACGATCGCCTTCTGGGTGTAGCCTTTACGCCGTTGCGGCAGCTTCTCGCGATCGCGCGAGCGCACGCGTTCGACGACCTTCTCGACGATCCTTTCGGTGATCACAGTGGTGCGCTGGGCGGGCACGATCTCTTCCGATTCCTCCTCGTCTTCGTCGAACTGGAAGACCTGGCTCGCCAGCGGTTGGCTCAGCTTGGAGCCGTCGCGATAAAGCGCATTGGCCTTGAGCCCCAGGCGCCAGGACAGCAGGTAGCTCTCGCCGCATTCCTTCACCGTGGCGTTGTTCGGCATGTTGATGGTCTTGGAGATGGCGCCCGAGATGAAGGGCTGAACCGCCGCCATCATGTGGATGTGGCTGCTGACAGAGAGCGCGCGCTTGCCGATGCGGCCGCAGGGATTGGCGCAATCGAAGACGGGCAGATGTTCGTCCTTCAGGTAAGGCGCGCCTTCGAGCGTCATGGCGCCGCAGACATGGAGATTTGCGGCATCGATGTCGGCGCGGCTGAAACCGAGCGTCTTCAGCATGTCGAAATCGGGCGCATCCAGCGCGGCCGGATCGATCTTCAGGACCTCCGTGCAGAAGACGGTGCCGAGCGACCATTTGTTGAACACGAAGCGGATGTCGAACGCCGATTCGAGCGCGCCTTCGACCGACGCGAGTTCGTCTTCACCGAAACCCTTGGCCCGGAGCGCATCGTGATTGAGCGCACCGCGATAGCCTTCGAGCGTGCCGTGACCGACGGCATAAGCCACGATCTCGTCGATCTCGCCTTGCGTGTATTGCAGCGTCTGGAGCGCTTCGGGAACGCAGCGGTTGATGATCTTGAAATAGCCGCCGCCGGCGAGCTTCTTGAATTTCACGAGCGCGAAGTCGGGCTCAACCCCCGTGGTATCGCAGTCCATCACCAGACCGATGGTGCCGGTCGGTGCGATGACGGTGGCCTGCGCGTTGCGATAGCCGAAGCCTTCGCCCAACGCCACGGCGTCGTCCCAGGCGCGCTGCGCGGCAAAGGCGAGATCCTTGTTCAACACCGCGTCGAGGTCGAGCGGCACGGGCAGGGTGACGAGCCCCTCGTAGCCGGTCTTCTCGCCGTGCGCGGCGCGACGGTGATTGCGCATCACGCGCAGCATCGCCTCGCGATTGGCTGCGAATTCCGGGAACGGGCCAAGCTCGCCCGCCATCTCCGCCGACGTCGAATAGGATACGCCGGTCATGACCGACGAAATCGCGCCGGCGATGGCGCGGCCTTCGCGCGAATCATACGGAATGCCCGCCGCCATCAGGAGACCGCCGATATTGGCGAACCCGAGACCCAGCGTGCGGTAGTCGTAAGAGAGCTGAGCGATTTCCTTGGACGGGAATTGCGCCATCAGCACCGAAATCTCGAGCACGATAGTCCAGAGCCGGCAGCCATGTTCGAACGCGGCGACATCGAAAACTTTTGCATCGTCCTGGACTTTGCGGAATTGCATGAGGTTCAGCGACGCGAGGTTGCACGCTGTATCGTCGAGGAACATGTATTCCGAGCACGGGTTGGAGGCGCGAATGTCTCCGCCCGCCGGGCAAGTGTGCCAACCGTTTATCGTCGTGTGGAATTGGATACCGGGATCGGCGCAGGCCCACGCGGAATAGGAGATCTTCTCCCACAACTCGCGCGCCTTGATCGTCTTGGCGACTCTGTTCGAACCGCGATAGGTGAGGTCCCAGTCCCTGTCTTCCAGAACGGCCTCGAGGAATTCGTCGCTGACGCGGACCGAGTTATTGGAGTTCTGCCCCGAGACGGAAAGATAGGCTTCAGAATCCCAGTCGGTGTCATAGGTCTTGAAGTCGATATCCTTGTAGCCTTGCTTGGCGAAGGAGATCACGCGCTCGATATAGTTGTCGGGGATCATCGCCTTGCGCGCGGCTTTGATCTCGCGACGCAGGGCGGGGTTCTTTTTGGGATCGAAGCAGTCGTCGTTGGAACCTTCGCAGTTGATGCAGGCCTTCATGACGAGCTTCAGGTGGCGTTCGGCAAGCTTGGAGCCGGCCACCATGGCGGCGACCTTCTGTTCCTCGATCACCTTCCAGTCGATGAATTGCTCGATGTCGGGATGATCGACATCGACGATCACCATCTTTGCGGCGCGTCTCGTGGTGCCGCCCGATTTGATCGCGCCTGCCGCACGATCGCCTATTTTGAGGAAGCTCATCAGTCCCGACGACTTGCCGCCGCCGGACAGTTTTTCATTCTCGCCCCGCAGCGAGGAGAAGTTGGTGCCGGTCCCTGAGCCGTATTTGAAGAGACGCGCCTCGCGCGTCCAAAGATCCATGATGCCGCCTTCGTTGACGAGATCGTCGGCCACGGACTGGATGAAGCAGGCGTGCGGCTGCGGGTGCTCGTAGGACGAGGCGGACTTGGTCAGACGGCCTGTCTTGTGATCGACGTAGAAATGGCCCTGGCTTGGACCATCGATGCCGTAGGCCCAATGAAGGCCTGTATTGAACCATTGCGGCGAGTTCGGCGCCGCTTTTTGGGTCGCGAGCATGAAGACGAGCTCGTCGAAAAACGCGCGCGCGTCTTTTTCCGAGTCGAAGTAGCCGCCTTTCCAGCCCCAATAGGTCCAGGTGCCGGCAAGGCGATCGAAGACCTGCTTGGCGGAGTGTTCGCCCGTCGTATCGCTGCCGTCGGCGGTCTTGCGCCAGAGGAATTCGGGAATGCCTTCCTCGGGTATGGTCTTCAGGCTCGTTGGAATCCCGGCCTTGCGAAAATATTTCTGTGCCAGCACATCGCAGGCCACCTGGCTCCATTCGGCCGGCACCTCGATGTCGGACTGGGAGAAGACAACCGAGCCGTCGGGATTTCGGATCTCGCTGCTGGCGAGGCGAAAAGCGATGCCCTCATAGGCGGAACGACCCTCGACCGTGAACTGACGGTGAATGCGCATGGAACTGTCCCCGAATAAGCTGTTAGCGGCCCGACCCCCTGCCGCGCGCCACCATCTGGGGACAGTTTTCCTACCGCCGGGCACATGCCTTTCGGGCATCAGCCTCGGCGGGAGGTTGGGTTGCGTCCGCCAGATTTGGTGTCGCGAGCAGCGACAGGCCCCAAGTATGGGCACCGTTCAAAAGGCGACGCAAGTACGAAGTGGTAAACGAAATCTTACCCACCAGATCTTGTGCCAGGGCGAGGCTGCATTTTGCTGAGGAAAAGTTCATGTCAAGCGGTTAACGCGACTCGCGCAGAAAATTTTTTCATCTGCGTGACACCCTTCTCGTTTTGGATCGATTGTGGATAGCGCGCGCGACCGCGAACTTGGGCTAAGGCGGTCACCGTGTCGCCATCGTGTTCATGGCATCATCGCGGGCCGGCTTCTATATTCCGGCGGCAAATCCGAGACTCGGGCAGTCGCATGTCCTTCTTCCGCATGATTTTCGCCTGGTGGCATCACGCAACTCTGGGAACCCTGGCGACGATCTGGTTCTTCGGCGCGTATGTCGGAACCGACAAATACGGCAATCGGTATTACCAATCGAAAAATGGCGCGCGCCGCTGGGTGACGTATGCGGGTACGGTCGAAGCGAGCCGCGTGCCGCCGGATTGGCACGGCTGGCTGCACCACACCTACGAAGATCCGCCGACGAAAATGCCGTTCAAGGAAAATTCCTGGGAGAAGGAACACCAACCGAATCTCACCGGCACTCCCGATGCGTATCGGCCAGAAGGCAGTCTCGCGAAAAGCGGAACGCGTCCGCCCGCGACAGGCGATTATCAAGCCTGGAAGCCGGAGTAGGCATGACCAGCAACAACACGGTCGAGACGATCATCGGCGCGATCGTCGTCGCGGTCGCCGCTGCTTTTCTTTATTTCACCTACACGAGCACAAGCTCGGGAAGTTTCGGCGGCTACGAAATCACGGCGCGCATGCCACGTGTCGACGGACTTGCGACAGGCACCGATGTTCGATTGTCGGGAATCAAGATCGGCTCGGTCAGCGCGCTCACGCTCGATCCCAAGACCTATCTCGTCACCCTGCACATGAATATTCGCGGCGACGTCCCGATTCCGGATGATTCGTCGTTGCTGGTAACGTCCACGGGACTGCTTGGTGGTTCCTATCTGTCGATCTCTCCGGGCGGCAGCGACAAGATGCTTGCGCCGGGCGGAGCCATCACCAACGTGCAAGGCTCGGTCGACCTGATGGGATTGGTCGGACGCTTCATCGGCGGCGGCAACAATCAGAAACCGAACGGTGGAACGCCTCAGCCGACGGGCACAAATCCGGCGCCGGCTCCGGCAAATGGCACGAACCCGATGCCGGCGAAGGGCGCGGCGGCGGCTTCGCCGCCTGCCGGCGGAAATGGGCAGCAGCCGAGCGGCGGCGCCAAGCCGTGAAGCGGCTGAGTGTCCTTCTCCTGGCCGCGGCGGGCATTATGCTCGCGGATAACGCGTCCGCGGTCGTGCCTGTCGCCAAGCCGTCGACACCATCGCCAGCCGCGCCGGCTTCGACACCGCCGCAACCCGTCGGACCCTTGTCGCTCATACTTCGCGGACTCGACAAGATCACCGGCCGCGCGACAACGCTCGTCGCGCCAATCGGTAAGCCGATCCACTACGCAACGCTGACGATCACGGCACGCTACTGCTATTCGACTCCGCCGACGGAGACGCCGGAGACAGCTGCGTTCGTTCAGATCGATGATCACCGGCCCGACCAGCCGGGGCGCCGCGTCTTTTCGGGTTGGATGTATGCCTCAAGCCCCGGACTGCACGGCATGCAGCATCCGCTCTACGACGTGTGGGTGATCACCTGCAAGGCAAGTGAACCCGGCCAGACCGTTGCGGTCGGCCCATTAAAACCGGTGAGGCCGGTTTCGCCCGATGCGACCGACAATGAAAAGCCGGCGGCGTTGCCAGAGGACGCCGGCCAATAGGCCGGATGGGCCAGCGCTTCGCGCAAACGCGCCAGATAAGAAAGTCGCGTGATCTCGATAGCGCCGAACTGGGTCAGATGTTTGGTGAGAAACTGCGTGTCGAGCAGCGCGTAGCCGCCCACCTTCAGGCGGGCAACCAGATGCACGAGCGCCACTTTGCTGGCATCACGCTCGCGCGAGAACATGCTCTCGCCGAAGAAGGCGCCGCCGAGGCTGACACCATAAAGACCACCGACGAGTCTATCGTCGCGCCAACACTCGATTGAATGCGCGCGGCCTTGCTTGTGCAGCGCCGTGTAGAGGCGGGCAATTTCTGCGTTGATCCATGTGTTCGGACGCCCTACTACCGCTTCGGCGCAGGCGCGTAGCACGTCGGCGAAGGCGGTGTCGGTTGTGACGCGAAACTGGTCGCTGCGCACCGTCCGCGCCAATCTTTTTGGAATGTGAAACGAATCGAGCGGAATGATGCCGCGCTGTTCCGGCGAGACCCAATAAAGCTCGGGATCGTCGCTGCGTTCGGCCATCGGGAAAATGCCCTGCGCGTAGGCGTGCAGGACAATCTCCGGTGTGAGGGCGGCTGAACCATGCATTGCGCCAGCATAGCGCGCACGGCCTCAGGCCATAAAGCTCAGAGCCGATCGGATCTGACCAGGGCGATAGGGCCCGGTCCCGCTGCCGCGATATAGAGGAAGACGAAGCAGAACAGAATCGCCGCATCGCCGCCGTTGACAGCTGGAAAGAAGCCGCCGCGCGCGAAGTGCCCGATCCAGTATGCGATCGCCATTTCGCCCGAGCAGACAAAGGCGGCAACGCGACTGAACACGCCAAGCACCAAAAGGGCGCCGCCAACCAGCTCGATTACGGCCGCCACCATGATGATCGGCATGGCATCGGCAGGGATGGCCATCGTCATCGGCGGGAAATGAAACAGCTTCTGCGTGCCGTGTTCCAGCAACAGGAGCCCCGCAACGATGCGCAGTACACTGAGCAATATCGCTTCATGCTTGGAAAGCCAGGCCATGTGTTTCCCCCAGTTGATTCACGTCAAAGCTTATCAGTGTCCGCGATGCTGCGCAGGTCCGGTGCGTCCTCCTTGAGCCTGACGCCGGTGAGTCGAAGCCGCCGTGCTTCCGACAACAGCCAGCCAAGCCGATGTGCGGCATCCTGCAATTCAAGTCCGCCTGGGCGCACATTGGAGATGCAGTTGCGCTCGGCGTCGGTCGTGACGCCCGGTGACGGCGCGAATGTGATGTAGATGCCGACGCTGTCCGCGGCGGTCAGGCCAGGACGCTCGCCGATGAGAACGACTGACAGCTCAGCGCCGAGCGCTTGTGCGATTTCGTCTCCGACGGCGACGCGGCCGCCGACGACGACTGCGACGGGGCCCCAATTCAGATCGGAATTGGCGCCCAGGATGTGCCGCGCCAGCGCCACGCCGTGCCGATGAATCGCGGTCGAGGAAAGTCCATCCGCGATGACAAGCACGGCGTCGAAACGTCCTCGCTGCAACTTTGCGCGCGAAGAGGCGTCAAGCCGGCGTCCGGCGTCGGGGTTCAGAAGGTAGCTCGCGCGATCGCGCGCCAGTGTCGTGAGAATTAGAGCAGCTGATGTCCCCAGCGCGTCTGCGATGCGGCGCGCTTCGAAGGGGGCATTGACGGCATCGCGAGCACGCGCATGCGCAAGTTGAAATTCCAACACCCGCTTCGTCGGCAAACCATTGCCGGCCCGGCCAAGTGCGAGCCGCGCCGGGGTGAAGGCGCCGAGTTCGTGCCATTCGTCGCGCTCGCTCATGCCGGACTGGCGCCGTCGAGCAGACTCCGGGCCTCGCTGCCTTGCAGTTGCGGCCGGACGCGGCCGTTCGCATCCATGATGCCCATGCGCAGGAGCCAAGCCTCGAATTCAGGCGCCGGGCGAAGACCGAGCGCGGCGCGGAGATAGAGAGAGTCGTGAAACGATGTGCTTTGATAGGAGAGCATCACGTCATCGGCGCCAGGTACGCCCATGATGTATGAACAGCCGGCCACGCCCAGCAATGTGAGAAGGTTGTCCATATCGTCTTGATCGGCTTCGGCATGGTTGGTGTAGCAGACGTCGACGCCCATCGGCAGACCAAGCAACTTGCCGCAGAAATGATCCTCGAGTCCGGCGCGCGTGATTTCCTTGCCGTCGAAGAGGTATTCCGGGCCGATAAAGCCGACGACGCTGTTGACGAGCAGCGGCTTGAAATGCCGCGCCACCGCGTAGGCACGCGTCTCCATCGTCTGCTGGTCGACGCCGTGATGTGCATTGGCCGAAAGCGCCGCGCCCTGGCCGGTCTCAAAATACATGACATTGTCGCCGAGCGCGCCGCGCTTGAGCGAGAGGGCCGCGTCACGCGCTTCTTTGAGGACGGAGAGATCGACGCCGAAGCTCGTGTTTGCGGTCTCACAACCCGCGACGGACTGGAACACAAGATCGACGGGCGCGCCTTGCGCCATAGCGCGCAGCGTGGTCGTGACGTGCGAAAGCACGCAGGACTGTGTCGGGATTTCCCAGCGGCGGCGGATGGCGTCAAGCGTCGCGAGCAAGGCCGACACGCTCGCAATGTTGTCGGTCGCGGGATTGACCCCGATAACGGCATCGCCGCTGCCGTAGAGCAAACCGTCGACGATGGACGCCGAAATGCCTTTGACATCGTCGGTCGGATGGTTTGGCTGCAATCGCACCGAAAGGCGGCCGGGAAGCCCGATCGTGTTGTTGAAACGCGTGACGACATTGATCTTGCGCGCCACCGCAATCAGATCCTGATTGCGCATCAGCTTGGAGACGGCGGCAGCCATCTCCGGCGTCAGGCCTGGCGCGAGTGCCGCCAGAACCGGTCCCATCGCATCGTCCGACAACAACCAGTCGCGGAACGCTCCGACTGTCAGTGTGCGAACGGGCGCGAAGGCCTCTGTGTCATGCGTATCGCAGATAAGGCGCGTGACTTCGTCGTCCTCGTACGGGATGAGCGTGTTTTCGAGAAAGTGCGACACAGGCAGATCTGCAAGCGCCATGCGCGCCGCGACGCGCTCTTCGCCCGACTGCGCGGCAAGTTTGGCGAGCCGGTCGCCCGATCGATCCGGCGAGGCGCGCGCCAAAAGCGTCTTTAGGTCTTCGAAGACGTAGCGGGTCGAGCCGAGCGTCTGCGCGTAAGGCATGCGTCAGCGTCGCGCGTGAATCTTGCCAGCGCAAGCCCGCCAAGACCTGGCTATGAGGGCTTTTGCCTGGTGAGCCATTGTTCCAGCCAGTGGATGGAATACTCGCCGTCGATGATGTCTTTCTCGCGCACGAGTTGCTGGAAGAGTGGGATCGTGGTTTCGATGCCGCCGACGACGAGCTCGTCGAGTGCGCGACGCAGCCTGAGCAGGCACTCGTTGCGATTGCGGGCGTGGACAATGAGCTTGCCCGCAAGGCTGTCGTAATAGGGTGGGATGCGATAGCCGGAATAGATCGCCGAGTCGAACCGCACGCCCAGTCCGCCTGGCGAGTGGAACTGCGTAATCGTGCCGGGCGAAGGTTGGAAGGTAAAGGCGCTTTCCGCGTTAATGCGGCATTCAATGGCGTGACCGGCGAACGTCACGTCCTCTTGTTTCAATTCGAGCACGCCGCCTGCCGCAATGCGGATCTGTTCGCGCACGATGTCGATGCCGGTCAGTGCCTCAGTCACGGGATGCTCGACCTGAAGGCGCGTATTCATCTCGATGAAGTAGAAGTGTCCATCCTCGAACAGGAACTCGACCGTGCCGGCACCGAGATAACCCAGCTGGGCCAGTGCCCGCGTGACGACGCCGCCGATCTCGTCGCGCTGCGCGGCGTTGAGCGCCGGTGACCCCGCTTCCTCCAAGACCTTCTGGTGGCGGCGCTGTAGCGAACAATCGCGTTCGCCCAAGTGAATGACGTGGCCCTGTGTGTCGGCGAGAACCTGGATTTCGATGTGGCGGGGCTTGAGGAGATACTTCTCCATATAGACCTGATCGTTGCCGAAGGCGGCTTTCGCTTCCGCCCGCGCGGTCGAGAGCGCGAGAGGCAAGTCGGATTCCGTCCGGGCAACCTTCATCCCGCGCCCGCCGCCGCCCGCCGTCGCCTTGATCAGCACGGGAAAGCCGATGTCTCTAGCGATGCGCAAAGCATCGCCATCGCGAACCGCACCGCCGGAACCGGGAACGGTCGGAATGCCGATCTCCTTCATCGCACGGATCGCCGTGATCTTGTCGCCCATCATGCGGATATGGTCGGACGTCGGGCCGATGAACGTGATGCCATGTTCTTTGACGATGTCGGCGAACTTTGCGTTTTCGGACAGAAAGCCATAGCCGGGATGAATCGCTTCCGCGCCCGTGATCTCGCAGGCGGAAATGATGGCGGGAATGTTGAGGTAGCTCTGGGCGTTCGACGGCGGACCGATGCAGACGCTCTCATCCGCCAATCGGACATGCATGGCATCCGCGTCGGCCGTCGAATGCACGGCGACTGTTGCGATCCCCATCTCCTTGCACGCGCGGTTGATGCGGAGCGCGATCTCGCCGCGGTTGGCGATGAGAATTTTCTCGAACATCTATTGACGGACTTTTTCCGAGGAGGAATGCAAAGTTACCGTCATGGCCGGCCCCCGAGCTGGCCATCTCGGCAAGCGAGTCTCTCGCTCGCGGACGCTCGCGCGATGGGTGGCCGGGTCAAGCCCGGCCATGACGACGATGGGAGTGGGCGTGGCCGCGGCATACGTCAAGATATGTAGGCGAGGATCTGTCCGAACTCGACCGGCTGCGCATCGGTAACGCAAATTTCCGTCACCGTGCCCGCGCGCGCCGCGAGAATCGGATTCATTGTCTTCATTGCTTCGACAATAAAAAGCGTGTCGCCTTCCTTCACGCTCTGACCGACCTTGATGAAGGGCGGAGCACCCGGCTCCGGCGAGGCATAGACCGTTCCCACCATTGGCGACGGCACGCCGCCGGCGTTTGGTCCTTTGGGCTTTGGAGTCTCGGCCGGCGCTGCCGGTTCCGGCACGGCCGCTGCGGCCGCCGCTATCGCACCTGCGGCTTGCCGGGCAACGCGCAGCCTTGCGCCATCGTGCTCGATCTCGATCTCAGTCAGGCCGGTTTCGGTCAGAAGCTCGGCAAGTTCGCGGATTGCAGCCGCATCGACGAGTCCATCACCGGACTTCGCCTTTGGTCCATTGGCGAGTCTCGCGCCGATCGACTTCATATCCTTCATGTTCATGGCGTGCCTTTGACGAGCGCGGCCATCGCGTCGACGGCTGAGAGATAGCCCTGTGCGCCGAGCCCGACGATCACCCCGGTGGCGGCTTTGCTGACAAACGAGCGGTGGCGGAACGGTTCGCGGGCGTGCGGATTGGACAAATGAACCTCGATGATCGGTTTGGCGAGCGCCTTCAGTGCGTCGTAAATGGCGATAGAGGTGTGTGTGTACGCCGCGCCATTCAGGATGACGCCACAGCCCTTGAGGCGTGCCTCCTGAATCCAGTCGATCAAGTCTCCCTCGTGATTGGACTGGCGAAAAACAATCTTGAAGCCGTGACGGTCTGCGCGCTCGGCCACCAGATTTCGGATTTCCGGCAGGGTCGTTCGGCCATATATCTCCGGCTCCCGCGTTCCGAGCAGGTTGAGCGTCGGCCCGTTGAGCACGTAGATCGGCAAGGTCTTGATTTGTTTGCCAGATTTGGCCAAGGGATCTCCAGGAGGGCGGCGATTCCGCTCCTTATAGTCGTTAGGAGGCGGATACGGAAACACCCACCGCGAAGCCGAACTGGTTGACTTCTTGTGCTGGGGGGACACCATCGCCGCGTCCCAGGGGCGCCACGTTGGCTGAGATCGGCACTGCCGAGTCCCTTAGAACCTGATCCGGCTCGTACCGGCGTAGGGAGCGGACGGCCACGGCCGCCACTCCCGTCATTCGAGAAGAGGCACGCGGCATGTCCATCAACGTTACGATCAACGGCGAGGCGAAGCTTCTGAACGGCACAATGTCGCTGAACGAGATGCTGTCCAATCTCGGTCTCGATCCAAGGAAGATTGCAGTCGAGCGCAATCTCGAAATCGTGCCGCGCTCGAGCTATGCGCAAGTGCAGGTGAGAGAAGGCGACAACTACGAAATCGTCCATTTCATCGGCGGCGGCAACGCACCGCTCGAAGCGACGTTGCCTGCCGACAAACCGTTCGTGATCGCCGGAAAGACCTACGTCTCGCGTCTCATCATCGGGACGGGCAAGTACAAGAGCTACGAAGAGAATGCGCGTGCGCTTGAGGCGAGCGGCGCAGAAATCGTCACCGTCGCCGTCAGGCGGGTCAATCTGAGCGACCCGACGCAGCCCAAGCTGGTCGATTTCATCGATCCGAAAAAATACACCTACCTGCCAAATACTGCCGGATGCTTCACCGGCGAAGACGCGGTCAGGACTCTCAGATTGGCACGCGAGGCCGGCGGTTGGACTCTCGTCAAGCTCGAGGTGCTCGGCGAAAAAAAATTGCTCTATCCCGACATGCTCGAAACGTTGCGTGCCACCGAGCTGCTGACGAAGGACGGCTTTCAGGTGATGGTGTATTGCAACGACGATCCGCTTCTCGCCAAACGTCTGGAAGAAATGGGCGCTGCCGCGATCATGCCGCTGGCTTCGCCGATCGGATCCGGCTTGGGGATCCAGAGCACGGTGAATATCCGCATGATCATCGAAGATGCGAAAGTGCCGGTGATCGTCGATGCCGGAATCGGCACCGCCTCCGACGCGGCCATGGCGATGGAACTTGGTTGTGATGCCGTGATCTCGAATACCGGGATCGCCCATGCCAGGAATCCCGTGAAAATGGCGGCGGCCATGAAGCATGCGGTGGAGGCGGGGAGACTTGCCTATCTTGCGGGCCGCATGGCGAAGAAGCCGTATGCCGATCCCTCGAGCCCGCTGACGGGACTGATCTGAGGTTACACGGGCTTCTGCTTGATCAGGTCTTTCAGATCGTCATCGTCGACGAGCCCCGGGCGAAGACGGCCGTTGACAATGAAGGTTGGCGTGCCGTCGATCTTGGCGCTGATGGCGAGCTTGTGCGAGGTGTCGATGGCGCGATCGATCTCCTTGCTTTGCATGTCCGCCTTCAGCTTGGCCACATCAAGGCCCGCCTTGGCGGCGTCGGCGAAGATTACTTCCTCGGTCACCAGAGATTCCTCGCCCAGCAACGCGAAGTGGAAGGCGAGAAATTTGTCGGGTTGCTTGCGCGCCGCCAGGCTTGCGCGCGCGGCGACAATGGAATCAGGTCCCTTGATGGGAAATTCGATGAACGAGAAACGCGTGTCGTTCTTGTGCGCTTCGTAGAATTTCTTCACGGCTGGCAGCGAGGCGCGGCAGTAGGGACAGTTGTAGTCGAAGAACTCGACCAGCGTCTGTTTCGCGTCTGCCGGGCCTGCGAGAAACGCGATCTTGGGATCGAAGAACGCCTTTCGGTTGATCGCGAGCAATGCGGAACGCTGTTCGCGCGCCGTGTTTTCGGCGTCCTTCTCCTCGAGCTTGACTTGCATCTCGACGAGGACCTCGGGATGACCGAGCAGGTAGGAGCGGATTTGAGCGCCGTCCAGGCGTTGCGGGAAAAGGCCAAGCATCGCCGCAGCGAGCATCACAGTCACAGCGATGGCCGCGCCGCCGAGCGCGCTCAAGAGGGCGAGCTTGTTTTGAATGTTCATGAAAACGCCTTGGCGATCAGCGTTGCTGGGCGCGCACCGCAGGTGCGGCCACCGCCACGATATCGTTGGCGCGTTGCCAGTCCGGCGAGCCCTGCGCCAGACCATGACGCGCGCGCGTTGCGAATTGGGCGGCCTGAAGCATCGCGCCGACATTGTAGTAGCGCTCGGCTGTCGCAAGGTCGGCCATCGGCTCGTTGCCCATCATGCTGTAGGCCTGTGCGGCCTCGTACCAGGCGAAGGAGTCATCGTCTTCCTGCTGCAATGCGACTTTCAGATTGGCGAGTGCGGGATTGGCAAGATCGGGCCGCTCGGTCGCGAGCTGCGCGGCGGCCAGCCCGACACGGAGCTGCGGCGCGTTGGGCAAGAGATCGACGCTCTTCTGAAATGCACCTACGCCGAGGAGCGGCTTTGCCATGCTCACATAGATTTGGCCCAGCACTTCATAGAAATACGGATTGTTCGGCTCGTCCTTGATCAAGCTGTTGATCTCGACCAGCGCCTTGGGCAAGTCGGGCTTGCGCGAATAGGCCATGGCGCGGGCGTAGCGCGCGGGCTTGCTGTTGTCGCTCAGCGGATAGCGATTGAAGACGGCTTGCAGGGGCTCGATATATCCCGCGAGCTTGGCCTGCAGCATTTCGTATTGGTGTTCCACCGCCGGATCCTCGGGCACGTCCTTGTAGGGCGATGCTTCGACTTCCGTTTCGAGATTCGCGACGCGATCGCGTCCGACCGGATGATCGGCGGCGAAGGGATCGATGCGATCTGCCGCCATGGCTTCTTCATTGGCCAGGCGTTCGAACGTCGCTAGCAGTCCGCGCGAAGATTGGTGCGTCTTATCGAGCAGCTTGATCGCGATCTGATCCGCTGTTGCTTCCTGAACCCGGCTGAACGCGTTGAACTGCGCCTGCGCCACACCCTGTCCGCCGAGCAGGATCAGCATGCCCGCTTGGCCTGCGCCGGCCGCGATCGCAGCGATGCCGATCACCATCGACAGCAGCATCGGAATGGTGGCCTTCTCAATTGCAGCCGTGTCGCGCGACAGGTGGCCGGCGACGATGTGACCGGTCTCATGCGCCATCACGCCCTTCAGTTCGAGCGCGTTCTTGGCGAACATGATCATGCCGGTCTGGATGAACATGTTTTGGCCTTCCGCGACGAAGGAATTCACCGAGGGATCGTTGACCAGGTAGATGTGAACGCCGGCAGGATCGACGCCGCCGGCGCGAAGCAACGGATCCTCATAGCTGCGCAGCGCGCGCTCGGTCTCGGTATCGCGCAGCAGCAACAGACCTTGCGCCGCGGCGGGCGCGGTGAAGGCCGCCAAGCAACCGAAGAAGCCGACGAAAAAACCGATGCCGCGCGCCGCACCTGAAACAAATGTCCTCACGCGCCGCAGGAGTGAGACAGGGTTGCAAAAAGCCAAGGCTTGAACTCTCCTAGTGTCCCCCGCGCCCCTCACTCGCACGGGACCGTATGTGGACCCGTCACAGGCGTCAACGGACGGGACGGCAGGGCGGCTAACCATCAGGGAATAGTGACTTCGATGCTGCACTCTCGGGTCTTGGCCTGCCTTGCAAGTTTGTTGTTGTCCGCCTGCTCGGTGAATCTCGGCGGAACGCTGGGCTTGGGCGGCGGAAGCGGAGTGCGCACGGGCTCTCTCATCGTTGGCGACGAGCCGCTCGCGGTTCGCGCCGGCGCGACGATTCTTTCGCAGGGCGGAAGCGCCGTCGATGCCGTGACGGCGACCTACTTTGCCCTTGCCGTAACATTTCCGGTCGCGGCGGGGTTGGGCGGCGGCGGCATTTGCATCGTCCATGACGGCGCGACGGGGCGAAACGACGAATTTGACTTTCTTCCTCGCGATGCGAGCGGAGGCGGTGCTTTCGCGGTACCGGGCAATGTGCGCGGCTTCGCCATGATGCAGAACACCTATGGCAGGCTTCCCTGGCAGCGCGATGTCTCGCCCGGCGAGGGCTATGCCGCCGCGGGGTTTCCGCTTTCAAGCGCGCTGACAACTCGTTTGACCGAAGCACAAGACGTCATCCGTCTCGATGCCGGACTGGCGTCAGAATTCCTCGATGAGTCGGGTAAGCCGAAACCGGAAGGCTCTGTCGTGACCGCTCCGGAACTGGCGCAAACGCTCGCTGCGGTCCGGGTCAAAGGCAATGATGGCCTCTACAAAGGTGAGATCGGTGCGCGGATCCTCGCCTATTCGCAATCGCAGGGTGGAGGCATCGCGGTCGCGGATTTCGCCACGCCGGGTGTGGTGAGCGGTGCGCCGCAATCGCTGCAGATGGGTGGCGCGGTCGTGTCCCTTCCCGCACAGCGCACCGGCGCAGGCGCCTTCGCCGGAGCACTATTCGACACGCTCAATCGCGCGCAGTCGACCAATGTCGGTGCCAACGACCTCCAGGCCTCTGTTGTGTATGCCGTCAAACAAGCGCTCTCGCGGTTTGCCATCTCGAATTTGCCGAGCGATCTCGGGGCGACCGGCTTCGCCGCGGTCGATGCAACCGGACAAGCCGCGGCTTGTGCCGTTACGATGAACGGGCCGTTCGGATCCGGTCACACTGCGGCCGGAACCGGTATCACGTTGGCGCGCGCGCCTTCGTCGGGAGCAGCCGGCGTCGCGTCGGCATTCTTGACGCCGGTCATTGCGCTGCAAGGTCAGGGTGGAGCGGTATCACTCGCCGGCGCCGGAGCGGGCGGCCCGAACGGCACAGCTGCGATCGGCTATGCTCTCGCGCGACTTGCGCGCGGCGACACTCTGGCAAGTTCGGGCGATATACGTTCGACCGGCGTTGCCAACGACACGGTCAACGTCATCGCCTGCCAATCCGGAACCTGCGTGGCGCTTCCGGATCCAGGCGCACACGGATTGGGAGCGTCCGGCGATCAGGGGCGCTGATGACCGTCGCAAGTCTCACGATCTGAACGCGCGTTGCCACCAACCTTTTTTTGCCGGAGGGGTAGGCTTATCGCCGTCGCTCGGCGTGGTGTCGATCTCGGCCGGTTCTTGCAGCGACCATGATGGAGACGACGTAGCGTTGGGCATCAGCCGCGAACCCTCGGTCGGCGTCGTGTCGATTTCGTCGTTCACCGGTCCAAATCGATCTTGCGCCGATGAGACAGGCGAGGGCGACTCAGAAGTCGGCGCAGTCGGCGAGGGGGAGAATTGATCGCGATTGCCGCCTCTGCGGCCGCGACGGCGGCGCCTCCTGCGGCGCGGCGCTCCCTCACCTTGCGTATTTGCGAATTCGCCCTCCGAGCGAGGTTCGTGGTCGGAGAGATGCGCGGAAGTATCGTCTCCCACGCCGCTCGCCAGCGGTGTTGAGGGGAATGCATCGCCGCCTTCAATGGCCGGAACACCGTCCTGCGGCAAAGCTTGTTCGCGCGGTCCGTCGTTGTGACGCTCGCGGCCGCCACGATTGCGTCCGCCGCGCCGCCGCCGTCGTCGTCCACCTTCGCGGGCGGGTTCGCCACGATCGCGCGGCGCAACGGGCTCGGCGACGCCGGCTTCGGCCGCCTCGATGATCTCGTCTTCCTCGTCAAGCTCTTCTTCTTCCGCGATGGCTGGATCCTCTTCCGGCATTACAGGCTCGCTCACCTCGACGGCCGGCCTGGGGAAGTCTTCCGGGTTTCGATGACCGACACGGTCGATTTCGAATTCGCCAGCCATCAATTGGGGTTTTGGCTCGAAATTGATCGTGATCTTGTATTCGGCTTCGAGCCGGGCGAGCTCGCGACGCTTCTGGTTGAGTGTGTAGATCGCGACGTCGGGTGCCACATGGATGGTCAGCCCTTCGGCACGCTGTTTCTGTGCCTCTTCCTCCAGACCGCGCAGGACGCGCAGTGACGTCGATTCTACCGAGCGTACGATGCCCTGGCCGCCGCAATGCGGGCAGGGCACGGTCGAGCCGGCGATGACGCCGGCGCGCAGGCGCTGGCGCGACATTTCCAGCAGGCCGAATTGGCTGATCTTGCCGATCTGGATTCGCGCGCGGTCTTTGGCCACGGCGTCGCGCAGGCGCTTTTCGACATCGCGGTCGTTGCGGCCGTCTTCCATGTCGATGAAATCGATGACAATCAGTCCGGCCAAGTCGCGCAATCTAAGTTGACGGCCGATCTCCTCGGCGGCTTCGAGATTGGTCTTGCGCGCCGTCTCTTCGATGGAGTGTTCGCGCGTCGCTCGGCCCGAGTTCACATCGATCGAGACTAGCGCTTCCGTCTGATTGATCACGATGTAGCCGCCCGAACGCAGCGTCACCGTCGGCGAGAACATGGCGTCGAGCTGGGCTTCGATATGATGGCGCTGAAACAGCGGAACCGGTTCGCCGTAGAGTTTGACGTTGCGAACATGCGTCGGCATCAGCATGCCCACGAAGTCGCGCGCGTTCTGGTATCCGGCCTCGCCTTCCACGGCGATCTCGGCGACATCTTTGTTGTAGAGATCGCGGATCGCGCGCTTGATGAGGTCGCCTTCCTCATAGACCTTGGCCGGTGCATTCGAATTCAGCGTGGTCTCGCGGATCGTATCCCACATGCGCAGGAGGTATTCGTAGTCGCGCTTGATCTCCAGCTTGGTGCGGCTTTCGCCCGCGGTACGGATGATGAGACCCATCCCCTCCGGAAGTTCGAGCGCCTGCGCCGCTGACTTCAAGCGCTTGCGGTCGTTGGCATTGGTGATCTTGCGCGAGATCCCGCCGCCGCGCGGCGTATTCGGCATCAAGACGCAGTAACGGCCGGCAAGAGAAAGGTAGGTTGTCAGCGCGGCGCCCTTGTTGCCGCGTTCCTCTTTGACCACCTGCACCAAAATGATTTGTCGGCGCTTGATGACTTCCTGAATTTTGTAATGCCGCCGGCGCAGGAAGCGCTGTGACGGGCGTTGCGCGTGAAGCATCTGCGCTTCCGCTTCTGCAGGCTGCTCCGAAGCGATCTGCAAGTCGGGAATTTGATCCGTGATCTCGGGTTCAGGAGTGTCGAGATGCACATCACCGTCTTCCGGGATGTGTGACGCCGCGGCCGCTGCCGTTTGCTCGTCGGCGACACCGGCGCTCGATTCCGCCTGCGCAACGGCGTCGATTTCATCGTCTCCGTCTGAGTGGTGGACGTGCTCGTGAAGATGGTCTGATTCCCGGTCCGCCGGATCGCCATGATCGTCATGGCCATCAGACTCGTCGGGATCGAGCGCGGCGCCGCGGTGCTCGAACACCTCTGTGCGTTCGTCGCTCTCAGCTTCGAGCGGACTTTCGGGCTCTGGACCGTCTTCGGTCGGTAGAGCGTCCGATTCCTGGACTGAGGATTCGTCCGACGACTCGCTCGTGTCCCTTTCGGCAAGTTCGTCGCCTTCCTCGTCCTCGCCTATCTCAGGCTTCGGCTCGGAGGTGATTTCGAACGACTCGATCTCATCTTCCTGGCGCCGCCGCGCCTCGGCTTCCTGCTCCGCGATCAGCGCCTGACGATCGGCGACGGGAATTTGATAGTAGTCGGGGTGGATTTCCGAGAAGGCGAGAAAGCCCTGGCGGTTGCCGCCATACTCGACGAAGGCTGCCTGGAGCGAAGGCTCAACCCTCGTAACCTTGGCGAGATAGATATTGCCTTTGAGTGGCCGCCTGCTCGCGGCCTCAAAATCAAATTCCTCTACCTTTTGACCGTCGAGGACGACGACGCGCGTCTCCTCCGGGTGACTGGCATCGATAAGCATGCGCTTGGGCATTGAAATCTCCGTGCGGGTCGCCCTCGCGCTTCGCGCGTCGTAGCGCTGACAAGCTGCAGAAGCCGACCCGATCTGTTGTGGAAGCGCGCCGCCATACCGCCGGCCGAAAGGCTGGTGCGGGTTCGAAAAAAGGGACTGGCGCGAAATCGATCATGCAAAACGTAATCTTTTTGGCCGGTCGGACCGGCCGCGAGCGCTGCTGCAATGGAGGGATGCCGGCGCCTGGGCACTGAGGCCGTCTGGCGCGAACTCCGGACCACTGCACCTCACGGTCCGATCACCCCTGTGACCGGCCGGCGCAGCAGGTTTCACTTGTAGGAGGCCGGTCCTTCCCGGGCAAGCGAAAGGTCCGAATTTCGCGATTCCGCGGCGAATAGGAGCCACAAGCCCCTGGATTTTCGCAAAATCCTCCAAATTTGGGTCGCTGTACGTTCTTGGCCGGGGTGCATCAAAATCTTAGATGCCAGTGCGGATAAACTTACCGTGATCTTCGAATATGGGTTGTGCTTCAAGCCATTGGGCCATCGTAAATTTATTACCTTGGTGACATAGTCCATGAATCGCCGCCGGCGGGGGCAAAGTGCGGATTCGGTAGGCGGCGCCTTGTTCTTTAGGGGGTCTAATGACAAGCACATCGAGCCTGACAATTTGGCGCAATGCGATCTTGGCAAGCGCCGCACTTCTGGTGGCCGCACCGTTCAGCGCCATCGCCGACGATACCACCGAAACGGTCGTTGTTACCGGCACGCGCATCCCCAGACCGGAATTCGACCTGCCGAACCCGACGATGACGGTCGGTTCGGAGCAAATCGAGCACAGCGGCACGGTCGACCTTGGCGACTACCTGAAGCGCATACCGGCGCTTGTCGGCTCGCTGGGAAATTTCCAGACGAATGGCTACGGCACGCCGGCCTCGAATGACGGCTCGTCGCTGGGTGGCCTCAATCTCCTAGATTTGCGCAACCTCGGCTACGTACGAACGTTGGTGCTCATCGACGGCCACCGCACGGTCGGCGAGTCGACAGGCAGCTCCGCGGTCGACATCAACTCCATCCCGCTCACTCTGATCGATCGTGTCGAAGTGGCGACCGGCGGCGCGTCGGCCATTTATGGCGCCGACGGCGTTTCGGGCGTGGTGAACTTCATCCTGAAACACAATCTCGAAGGCATTCACACCCGCGTCCAGGCGGGAACCTCTGAAGACGGTGGCGGCAGCAATTTCCTCACTGCGATCTCGGTCGGTCACAACTTCGACAACGACAAGGGCAATGTCACCGCCACGTTCGAGGGGACCTATTCCGATCATCTGTTCTTCACCCAGCGACGCTTCACGCGGGTGGGCGGAATTCAGTTCTTCGTTTCGAACCCGGATAATCTCGACGGCTCGAATCCCAACTTGCCGGCAAACATTCCGACGGCTGATGCCCAGTTCGAGTTCTCCGCACCCACCGGCGCCATCAATTCGGACATCACCAATTCTTTCGATCCGAATTTCTTGGGCAACGGCCAGCCCTACATCCTGGGCACCGACATCGGCAATGCGTCGCGCATCGGTTCGTCCGGAATGCCTTACGCGAACGATTTGCAGGGCGACTTCCAGCCGCTGAATCGGCGGCAGATCGCGCAAGTCGATGCCAACTACGAGTTTTCTCGCTACCTCAATGTCTCAGCCGAATTCCGCTATGCGCATGTCGACACAAAATCGGCATCGACCGCGCCGTTCGACGATTTCACCGTCATTCTTCCCGACAACGCGTTCCTGCCGGGCAATGTCGCGGATGCCATCCGCGCCGGAAACGCGGGTTTCGGCGTTCTTTCCGAGGACTATTTGTCGATCCGCAACAAGGAACGGGTCGATCGAAATACCTACCGATTTGTGTTCGAAGGGAAGGGAGATCTACCCAGTCCCGACTTTCTCGATCTCTTCAAGTGGGACTTGAGCTACGTCTATGGCCAGACCGACATCGACGACGTCAATGTCGGCAACCGCATAACCGATCGCTTCTTTGCCGCACTCGATTCGGTCATCGATCCGGCGACCGGCAAGCCGACCTGCCGATCTAATCTCAATCCGGCCGCTGTACCACCCGACCTCTCCATGGTCGATGCGCTCTTCGGCTTTCCCATCTTCGGGCCGGTCTTCGGTGACCTGACCACGGTCGGACCAGCCGACTTTCCGCAAACCTTCACACCGGGTCCGAATTCCGGCTGTGTGCCGTTCAATCCGTTCGGACCGAACGCCGCGTCGAAAGCGGCCATCGCCTTCGCTACCGCCGATACGCATACCTTCGGCGTCCTGATGCAGCATGTGATCACGGGCTACGTCAGCGCCGATGTCCCGGTGTTCAAGAATTGGGGCTTCGCGGGCCCGCTCAGCCTCGTCGCAGGCGGCGAATACCGCAAGGAGATGAGTGCTTCCAATCCCGATGCGCTCACGCAGTCGAACGACGCGTGGATTTCGGGTCTCGCAGGCGTGCGCGGAGAGTTCGACGTCTATGAGTTCTTCGGCGAAGCGTCCCTGCCGATCCTGCAAGACATGGACTTTGCCAAGGAACTGTCGATCGATGGCGCCGTACGCACATCGCACTACTCGACCGCCGGCGACAGCACGAGCTGGAAGTATGGCGGCATCTACTCGCCGATCGACGGGCTCAAGTTCCGTGCCACGGATGCGGTCGCGGTGCGTGCGCCCAATATCGGCGAACTCTTCGCACCGAACCAACAGCTCTTTGCCTTCGTGACCGATCCTTGCGATGCAACTCAAATCGGCCTCGGCACGCAGTTTCGCTTGGCGAACTGCGTTGCGATCGAAAACGCGCTCCTTGGACCGGGCGTCTTTGTTCCCGGAACGACGGTTTTGACGACGGGCGTGACGACGCCGACGCTGGTGGGCGGAAATACAGCGCTCCAGCCGGAAACCGCTCGCACGCTGACCTATGGCATCGTCGTTCAGCCGCCGGGCATGGGGCTGTCCGTCAGTCTCGACTGGTATGACGTGAAGATCACCAACGCCATCCAGGCGCTTTCTGGTCAGACCATCGCCAACGAGTGCGTCGACCTTTCCACGATCGACAATCCGTTCTGCGCGCAAGTCACGCGCACGCCAACCGGCGGCTTCCCCGGTTCGATCTCGCAGATTCGCGCTCAGGAGATCAACGTCGCGTCGTTCCAGACCAGCGGTGTCGACCTCACGCTCGACTATTCGGCGGACACGGTCGACTGGTTTGGCGAGCCGGATGGGACGGTCAGTTTCCACTTGATCGGAAACTGGCTCAATCGCTTGTCGTTTGTGTCGCTGCCGGACGAAGCGCCCGTGCAAGGCGCGGGCACGATAGGCGGCGGCTTCGACGGGACTCCGGCGCCGAAATGGCAGACCAATCTCGACATCGTCTGGCGTAACAACGGGTGGACCGTCGACTACAACATCGACTGGTATTCGCACGTGCTGCGCACGTCGATTCAAACCGTCGAGGATCAGCCGAACGTCTTTGCCAAAAAGTTCCTCTTCATTCCGGACCGTTTCGTGCAAGGGGTGCAAGTCGGCTACGATTTCTCGACTGGTTGGAATGCTTATGTCGGCGTCGACAATCTGTTCTACCAGAAGCCGGCGATTGGCGAGTCGGCCTATCCGGTGGATCCGATCGGTCGCTTCTTCTATGTCGGCGTCAAATCCAATCTCGACTTCAGCGACATCGGGCTCTGAGACGCGTCAGAGTTTGGAATCGGAGCAACAGAAAATGGCGGGCAGGGGCCCGCCATTTTTTTTGCGCGGATGTCCGCTAGCCATGCTAACGAGCGGTCGACCGATTTGGGCAAAGTCCGGCCATGGCCGACAATTACGCGCCCTCCGCGCGAAGGATTTTGGGCACGGCACTTGCGCTCGCGGCGCTTGGACTGTCCGTCGCCGCGCTGGCACAAGGCCCGGCCCGGCCGCAGTCCGTCGACGACATCGTCACGAACGTTCTGAAGGGTGACGCCGTTTCGAGGCCCGGAGCGCGCGCGGTCGAGCCCATCATCATGGGCGTACGCATCGGAGAGCATCAGGATCGTACGCGCTTCGTGGTCGAGGTGTCCGACCCCGTCGCGATGCGGACCTTCACGCTGTCCAACCCCAACCGCGTGGTGATCGACATGCCGCTTGTGCAGTGGCATCTGGAGACGGCACCTCGCCCAGCCGGCAATGGCATCGTGCGCAGCTATCGTTACGGGCTTTTCCGCTCGGGCAATTCGCGTTTCGTCATCGACCTTAATTCCCCGGTCAGCGTGAGCAACGCACTCGTCGTCCCGCCTGGCGGGGGCTACGGCTACCGCGTCGTCATTGACCTGTTCCCGACCAGCCAGGAAAAGTTCGACGCAACGGCCGGCTGGCCGCCGGATTTGCGCGCCCGGGAGGCGGCCGCCGCCTTGCTCGCCTCGCTGCCGCCCGCTCAGTCACAATTGCCCCCAAGCGGAGAGAAGCACGTCGTCGTCATCGATGCCGGTCATGGCGGAATCGACTCCGGAACGAATGGAGTCAATGGCTTGCAGGAGAAAGATGTCGTGCTGGATGAAGCGCAGCGGCTCGGCCGTGCACTCGCCGCGAGGCCCGGCTATGTCGTGCATCTCACGCGCGAAAGCGATGTCTACATCCCATTGAAAGAGAGGGTCAGCATTGCGCGGAACTGGCGCGCAGATCTCTTCATCTCGTTGCATGCCGATTCCAATCCCGACCCCGACGTGACCGGGCTATCGATCTATACGCTCTCTGAACGGGGTTCGGACGCGGAGGCCGCTGCCTTGGCGCGAAAGGAGAATCAGTCGGACGTCATTGCGGGTGTCGATTTGGGCGGCGGGAACTCGACGGTGGCGCCAATCCTGATCGACCTGGCCCAGCGCGACACCATGAACAGATCTTCACGATTCGCCGAGAGCGCCGTTTCGATGCTTGGGCGCGCGACCGGCATCTTGCCAAAGCAGCCGCATCGTTCGGCAGCATTCGTGGTCCTGAAGGCGCCGGATGTCCCTTCCGTGCTCGTCGAACTCGGATATCTGTCCAATGCCGGCGATGCCAACGAAATGAACAGTGCGCGCTGGCGCGACCGCGTGGCGCAGGCAATGGCTGGGGCCATCGACCACTACTTTACCCCCGCCGCTGTCGCCGATCCTTAACGTTCTTCACCATGACGGAACTCCTTCCCATCGCCACAATCGAGCGATAGAAGATCGGCTCAACAGGGATCCGAACACGGCGATGTGGCGCCAAACATTCTTCTACGCAATCCTGGCAGTCGGCGTGCTGCTCGTGGCGGCCGTGCTGGGCGGATTCTTCTACATCTATTCGGTGACGCGCGACCTGCCGAGCGTAGAGGCTCTGCGCGATTATCAGCCGCCCGTGACGACACGCGTCTATGCCGGCGACGGCACGCTGCTCGGCGAGTATGCGCGCGAACGGCGCATTTTCGTGCCGATCGCCTTCGTGCCCAAGTTGGTCACCGAAGCCTTCACTTCGGCCGAGGACAAGAATTTCTACAGCCACCCGGGCATCGACCCGTCGGGCATCATGCGTGCCGCGATCAAGGACATTTTCAACGTCTTTCAGCACAAGCGCCTCGAAGGCGCTTCGACTATCACCCAGCAGGTCGCCAAGAACTTTCTGCTCAACAGCGAGGTGAAGTTCTCGCGCAAGATCCGCGAGGCCATCCTGGCGATCCGCATCGATGCGACATACTCCAAGTCCAAGATCCTCGAGCTCTATCTGAACGAAATCTACCTCGGTGAGAATTCCTACGGCGTGGCTGCAGCGGCTCTGAACTATTTCGGCAAATCGCTCGACGAGCTCGATATCGCGGAAGTGGCCTTTCTGGCCGCGCTGCCCAAGGCGCCTTCGGCGTATGATCCCGTGCGCTACCACGAGACTGCGCTCGAGCGCCGCAACTGGGTGATCGGCCAGATGCACGAGAACGGCTACATCTCCTCCGAAGAGGAGCGCGCCGCTCTCGCCGAACCGCTCATCACCCAGACCCGGGCAATCGGCTCGCAGACCGAGGACGCGGACTATTTCGTCGAGGAAGTCCGCCGACAGCTCTATGCGCGCTATGGCGAACAGCCGCTTTATGACGGCGGCCTTCAGGTGCGCTCGACACTCGATACGGCGCTGCAGAACCATGCGGTGAACGCACTGCGTTCAGGTCTGGTGCGCTACGACCGCCGCCACGGCTGGCGCGGTCCCATCAGCCATATCGATGTGTCGGGCAATTGGAAGGACACGCTGGCGGCGGTTGAAAACCAGAGCGGCATCGATTCCTGGCGCGTCGCTGTCGTGCTGGCATTCGACGGGACGGCCACGGCGATCGGTCTTGGCGACGGCACGCGCGCGACGATCCCCTTCGCCGAGTTGGCATGGGCGCGAAAAGAGCTCAGAAACGCGAGCGTTGGCGCTGCCCCCGCAAAGCCACAGGACGTGCTCAAAATCGGCGACGTGATCTATGTCGAAAGCGTCGACAACAAGAACGACTATGGCTTGCGCCAGGTGCCCGAAGTAAATGGCGGCATCGTGGCGATGGATCCTCACACCGGCCGCGTGCTCGCCTTGTCAGGCGGCTTCAGCTACGCGTCGAGCCAATTTGATCGCGCCTTCCAGGCCATGCGTCAGCCGGGCTCATCGTTCAAGCCGTATGTCTATGCCGCGGCGCTGGACAATGGCTACACGCCGGTGAGCAAAGTGCTCGATGCACCCTTCGAGATGGTCGACGGCACCGGAAAGATCTGGCGGCCGAAGAATTTCGAGAAGCACTATCTCGGGCTGACCACGCTTCGGCGCGGCATCGAGCTGTCGCGCAACCTCATGACCATCCGCCTGGCGCAGGCCGTGGGCATGGACAAAGTCGTGCAGTATCCCGAGCGCTTCGGGGTTTACGATCACCTGGCGCCGTTCCTTTCGAATTCGATCGGCTCGGGCGAGACAACCTTGCTGAAGCAGGTGACTGGATATTCCGTGTTCGTCAACGGCGGAAAGAAAATCATCCCGTCCCTGATCGACCGCATCCAGGATCGCAATGGCAAGACCATCTGGCGTCATGATGCGCGTAGTTGCGACGGTTGCGATCAATCGTCCTGGCAACACCAACCGGAGCCTTTGCTCGCGGACACGCGGGAACAGGTGCTCGATCCGCAGACCTCCTATCAGATCGTTTCACTGCTGGAAGGAGTCGTACTGCGCGGAACCGGACGTTCGGTCCTTGCCGTTGGAAAGCCGCTCGCAGGCAAGACAGGTACCTCCAACGATGCCAAGGACGTCTGGTTCGTCGGCTTCTCGCCGGATCTGGTTTGTGGCGTCTATGTCGGGTTCGACAATCCGCGCACACTCGGCAGCCTGGAGCAAGGCGCCACCGTCGCCGCTCCCATCTTCCGCGACTTCATGAAAGGCGCGTTGGCGGGCCAGCCTGGCCTTCCGTTCCGCGTCGCGCCCGGCGTGGAAATCGTCAACGTCGATTATCACAGCGGCGCACTGTCGAGCGGGCCAGGCTCGATTCCCGAGGTCTTCAAGCCCAACACCGCGCCCGGGGAACCGGACGCCCCTGGCGCGAACGTCGGGGAGGGCGAGAGCGCGTTCACCGACCCCACGACGCCTGCGCCGGCCGGGACAACCGCCGAACCCAGCACCGGCGGCCTCTACTGAACACGCCAACTTTACGAACCATGCATCGCTGCCTATATCAGCGAGCGGAGAAATCACCATGCGTCCCGAAGTTCAACGATCCATCGACGAGATCAAGCAGGCGCTCAGTCTGCTGAGGAGGCATCTTTGACTGGGACAAATCCACACGACGCCTCGACGAGTTGAACGCCAAGGCCGAGGACCCTTCGCTCTGGAACAACCCGCAGGACGCGCAAAGGCTGATGCGCGAGCGCCAGAAACTGGAGACGTCGCTCGCCGCCGTGCGGGAGCTCGAGAACGGACTTGGCGACGCAATCGGCCTGTTGGAAATGGCCGAGAGCGACAACGACACGGCCATGATTGCCGACGCAGAGCGTTCCATCGCCGATCTGCACAAGCGCGCCGAGGCGCAGCGCCTGCAATCGATGCTCTCCGGTGAGGCCGACGCGAACGACAGCTATCTCGAAATACACGCCGGCGCCGGCGGAACGGAGAGCCAGGACTGGGCGGAGATGTTGCTGCGCATGTACACGCGTTGGGCCGAGAAGCACGGCTACAAGGTCGAATTTCTTGAAGAAAGCGAAGGCGAGGGCGCCGGCATCAAATCGGCGACGCTGCATATCAGGGGCGAGAACGCCTATGGCTGGCTGAAATCCGAAGCCGGCGTGCATCGGCTGGTTCGCATCTCGCCTTTTGACTCGAATGCTCGGCGGCACACGAGTTTTTCCAGCGTGACGGTTTATCCCGTCATCGATCAGTCGATCGCGATCGACATTCCCGAAAAAGATGTCCGCATCGATGTGTATCGCGCCTCCGGCGCCGGCGGACAGCATGTCAACAAAACCGAGAGTGCGGTGCGCATCACGCACATCCCGACGGGCATCGTCGTCGCTTGCCAGACGGAACGCTCGCAACACCAGAACCGCGCAAATTGTTGGGATATGCTGCGCGCGCGCCTCTATGAAATCGAGTTGAAGAAGAAACAGGATGAGACAGGCGCCTTCATCGGCGAAAAATCGGAGATCGGTTGGGGTCACCAAATCCGCTCTTATGTCCTGCAACCCTATCAGTTGGTGAAAGACCTTAGGACCGGAGTCGAAAGCCGCGTACCGCAGGACGTGTTGGACGGAGATCTCGATCCCTTCATGGCCGCCGCATTGGCACAGGCCGTCGGCGGAAAACCCAAGGAAGAAATCCAGGACCTGGAGTAGGGCGCGCCTTCAGCTCGCGGCGAGCGGCCGGTTCGTCTCGGCGCCGCCAGGGCGCGCACCCAGGGTTGACGTCGGCGCTGCCGGTTGCGAAGCCGCGGTCGGCGTCGCGATCGCGGCGGCGGGTTTCCTTGTGCTCGCTTCGTCGGCGAGAGGGTTTTCGGCGTGCCGGCAATTGCCTTCGAAGAAGGCGCCGGATTCCACCGCGAAGGCCTCGTGCAAGATGTTTCCTTCGACATGGCTCGTCGCGCAAAGCAGGACCTTGCGCGCGCGAATGCTTCCTTGCACGCGGCCGCGTACCGTTACCTCCTCGGCGCAGAGCTCGCCGTGGATGAAGGCCTTTTCGCCGACGACAAGTCCGGTGCTGCGTACGTCGCCTTCCACACGGCCATCCACCTGGATGTCGCCTGTCGAGATGAGCGTGCCATTTATCACCAGATCGGCGCTGATGACGGAGGGGGTCGACGGGCGCGGCGCGCGATTGGTCGCAGCCGCGGCCGTGGCGGCGGGGGCCGGCGCGGCGGGTGCCGTTTCCTTTTTGCTAGAAAACATGTCTGCCAGCCTCGATGAAGGTGCTCGGGTTTCGCACGACATCATCGTACCAGACTTCATAATGCACATGCGGCCCGGTACTGCGCCCGGTCGATCCGAGTTTTCCGATCGGAGCGCCCGCAGGAACGTTTGCGCCGACCTGCACGAGAATTGTCGAGAGATGACCGTAGCGCGTGTGGATCCCAAAACCGTGGTCGATTTCGACCATGTTGCCATAGCCGCCGCGCTGACCGGCATAAATCACCCGTCCAGGCGCGGTCGACTCGATCAACGAGCCCCAAGGCCCGGCAAAGTCGACTCCGGAATGAAAGGAGTATTGGCCCGTGAAAGGATCGATGCGTGCGCCGAATCCGCTCGTCCGCTCGAATTGGGATCCTGAGACCGGCATCGCGAGCGGAAGATGATGCATCGCCGACAAGAGCGTATCCATCTGTTCCAGGACCGCGGATGCACGCAGGAAGGCTGTACTGAATGACTTGTCCGCAATGCCTTCCACGCGCACATTCTGCAAGGGAATGTCCGGACCGCCCATGCCATGGGCGCTTTCGAAGCGCCTGGTGTAGTTGTTGGGATTGATGCCCGCGCGGCGAATGACGGTCTGCAATTCGCCGACGCCTTGTGCGACCTCGCCTTGCGTCTGCGTCATCAGCGCGGTTTCAGACGAACCGAGCCTTGCAATTCGCTCCGTCTGCTCGGCAAGGACCCGCAGCGCAGGATGCTGAACATAAGCGGCGGCCGAGAGCTGTGGCGTTGGCGCCGGCGCGCCGAACAAGAGTTCGGTCAATCGACCAACCGTGCCGCCGATGTCGAGCAGGCTCGCCTTGGTCGGTTTGGCCGTGCGCGGCTGGGGCGATACCGGAAGTGGCATGATGGGCAGCTCCGAGACGCCCGAGGGGATCGACACTCTGGGTGTCGAAGGCAGACCGGAGAGCGAAACGCTGCTGTTAATTCCATCGCTCGGCCCGCCCAGATAGACGCCAGGATGCGATGGAGTGTTCGGTTGGGTGCGAACCGTGGCGTGCGCGAGGCCCGCAAGCGTCGCATCAACCTGTTGCTTGTGGCTCAGAAAGTTGACGATCGTGTTCTGTTTCATCTGAAGCTCATCCGCCGTCGCCTTGAAGCGATCCTCGGCAGCCACCAGCGCACCGTTCAATTCGTCATACGACAGCTGCAAATCGGCCACGCGATTCTCGTAAGCCGACTGCATCTGCTGATAGCGGTGATCCTTGGCCGCGATGATGCGATCCTTGAAGATCACATTGACCGTCGCGAATGCGACCCAGCCCAGGAAAATCAGAGTCAGACCGGCAAGCGCAGCCTGAAGGGTCGGCCCGAACGTAAAGAACTGCACGCGCCCGTCGCTGCGGATATAGATCTGTCGCTCTGGAAACGTGTCGTAGAGCCAGGTCCAAACGCGCTCAACAAGCGTCTCCGCCATTGCGGCTTTTTCCCTGTCTGCGTCTCGCGCACCAACCCCGACCGCGTGCATTTCACTCAATTGACGCCGTCGAAGCAAGTTTTTGCCCCAGAAAAACGAACGCGAGCGCAATCTCGGCCCGAAAGGTTTTCGCTGCGGACCCGAAGTCATTGCAGTTTTTTGGCCGCAGCAAGGACGGCGTCGACATGTCCGGGCACTTTGACCTTATGCCATATCTCGCGGATCACGCCCTTGGCGTCGACAAGAAACGTCGTACGCTCCATTCCCATGTACTTTCGTCCATACATGCTTTTCTGCACCCAGACCCCATAGGCAAGGGCCGTTTCAGTTTCGGGATCCGAAGCGAGCACGATCTTGAGCTTGTACTTCGCCTTGAACTTGTCATGTGAAGCGGCGCTGTCTTTCGAAACACCAATCACCGCGACGCCCAAGGCGTCGAATTTTTTTCGACTTTCGGAAAAGCCGATTGCTTCTTTGGTGCAACCCGATGTGTCGTCCTTCGGATAGAAGTACAACACGAACGGCTGGCCCTTGAGCGCGGCGAGCGATACTTCATTGCCCCCATCGGTCGCAAGTCGAAACTTCGGGGCCTTATCGCCGGGCTTGAGGTCCATGCGGTCTCCGAAATGAGAGATTTCGACATTTACCTAGGGGCGAAGACTAGGCCATAAGCTGATAGCTGATCTGGAGATGAAGGCCAAGGTTCAGCCTCATTCATCCAAGATTTTGGGGGTTAAAGGTGCAAGCTCGTTGGCGCAGGACCCCACACTAGGCCGAGGCAGCGGCTCCCAGGCGAGAGGCGGGTCCCTCGCTGAGGCCTGGAATGCGTCCTTCATCGGGCGCTACGTCAAGTCGCATCACATCAGTCGAACTGCGGTTGTCGCGGCGGCAACAGGTGTTGCAATTTTGTTCTTCGTGCTCGGCGCCGCACTGCGCCTGCTCGTGGGGCCGATTTCGCTCGGACCATTATCCGGACAAATTTCCGACGCGCTCGCCCAGGCGCTACCAGGCATTGCCGTCAAATATGATCAGGCCGCAATCGAGTGGTCGCGCGATCAGGGTCGCGTGAATCTCGTCGTGCTCGGCGCTCGCGTCTTCGACTCCAAGGGTCGCATCATCGCGCAGGCGCCTCAGGCGGATATCGATCTGGCGGCACAGCCCTTTATCCAGGGCAGGCTCGTCGTGACGAAAATCACGCTCGTCGGCGTCCAGCTGACTCTTGTTCGCACGGCGGATGGAACCGTGAGGCTCGGTGTCGAGCGCGATGATACGCAACGCGACATCATCAAACGCATCACGGATGCGATCAACCGAAACAGCAGCGGCGCGACATCGCTGCAGGCCTTTGCGATCCGTGACGCGCGCGTGGCGTTTCTCGACGAGACGACGGGGATGTTCCTCGTCGCGCCCAGGGCCGACGTGAAGATCGCGACATCGGCGGGCAATCTCGTGGCCACGCTGGTCGCCGACGTCGAAGTGTCCGGCAAAGCTGCGCATATCACGGGACAAATGGATCTGCCGCCGGCTGAAGGCCCGGTGACTGGAAGCATTCAGGTGCGCGGACTCGATGTTGCCGCGCTCGGACGCAACGCGAAGATGTTCCACTTTCTTCGCAGCATTGCGATGATCGCGGACTTCTCCGCAACATATTCGATCCAAGGTTCGCATCTTCTTTCCTCGACATTCGGCGCCGATGCAGCCGGAACGGCGGTCCTGATCGGTGTCAAGCAGCCCGTCATCGTCAAGACGTTGCGGATGACAGGCCGCTACGATCGCGCCACGGCGCGGCTCCTGGTCGAAAATGCCGTCCTCGATTCCAACCAGATGAAGGCGCACGTCAGCGGCGAGAGCGATCTGTTCTACGACGCCAAAGGCGCCATCGATCATCTCGGCGTGTCGCTCAACGCGGACAAGGTTGCTCTGTCGATTCCGGGAACCTTCGCACAGCCGGTCGCGATCTCTGCTGCGACCTTGCATGGAGGCTATCTCCCCGCCACGCACGACATTTTGATCGATCACCTGGGTGTCTCTGGTCCCGGGCTGCAACTTGAGACCGCAGGAAAAATCACTCTGGTGGAAGGGAAGACGCCTGCCGCGGAACTCAAGGGCCGATTTGCGCCGCTTCGGGTGCGCGATCTGCTTCGCTACTGGCCGCTCGGTGCCGCCGACGGCGCACGCGAGTGGATCAGCGCCAATATCTTCGAGGGCTCGGTCGGCCCGATCGTCTTCGAGACGCACTTTCCGGCTGGCATGATCGATCAGGACAAGCTGCCCGATGGTGCGCTGCTGATGACGTTTCCGATCGTGAACGCCGAGGCGAACTACGTCACCGGCTTGACCCACCTGACCGCAGTCAGAGGAAACGCCACGCTCACCGGCAACAGCTTCACGGTCGACATTGCCGGCGCACGGATCGGTCCGCTCGGCGTAAGCAAAGGTCACGTGTCGGTTGCTGATCTCAGCGCGCCGGATTCTCCGGCCGAGATTTCCGCTCATGTCGACGGTTCACTCACCGACATCCTCAAGCTCACCGATCTCAAGCCGCTGCATTATGCGACGCGTTTCGGCGTCGATCCCAATCAGACCAAGGGGACAGCCAACGCCGACCTCGATTTCAAATTGCCGCTGAAGCGCGATCTGAGCATCGACAACGTCGCCATTTCGGTCAAAGCGATCACCAGCGGCTTCGGAATCGCCTTGGGCAAGGACCTTCGGCTCGCGGACGGCGCGATGCACTTCGACATCGACAACAACCACCTGCATGCCTACGGCACCGCAGCGCTCGCCACATCGCGCCTAACCCTGGACTGGGTCGAGGATTTCAAGACGCGAAAAGACGTCACCACGCGCATCGCGCTCAAGGGCATGTTGGACGAAGCGGGACGCAACGCTCTTCACTTCCGCGCGAACGACTATCTCAGCGGCGTGGTCGGCGCCAATGGTACGCTGATCGGCCATCGCGGCCAGATTACGTCGGCCGACATGAACCTCGACCTGACGCCTTCGGTTCTTTCGCTCGATCTTGTCGGCATCACGAAACCTGCCGGCTTTCCCGCCTCGGCGCACGGCACCGCGACCTTTGGGCCGCACAGTGTCTTGCAGTCCGCCGATCTGAGGATCACCGGCCCGTCGATTCAGGCCACGCTCTCGGCGACATTCAGTCCCGACGGCACTATGACGTCGCTTAACGCGCCATCCGTCCGGTCCGGATCGGCCAATGATTTCTCCTTCAATCTCGTGCGCAACAGTGCTGGCGTCGACATTTCGGTCAAAGGACATTCGGTTGACGGCTCGCGTCTTGCCCGACGAGGCAGCAGCAACACAGGCGAGAATGGCGCGAACACGAATGCGAATTCCGAAGAACCGTTTCATATCTCCGCCAAGCTTGATCGCCTTGTGCTGCGCAACGCCGTCGCAATCGCGCCGTTCAGCATGGACGTCGCTGGAGTCGGCGATCGGCCCTCGGCTCTCGCCTTGAACGGAACGCTTGGCAAGAACACAACGGTCAGCGGCAGCATCTCGCCCTCCGGCGGCGACAGAAAGCTGAGTTTTGTATCGAACGACGTCGGCGTCTTGGCGCGCGGCCTGTTCGGGTTCAACAGCATCAAGGGCGGTAAGCTCGACCTGCAGGTCATGCTGCACGGCCCTGCCGCCAATCCGGCGAACGAGGATCCGCCGAACGATTTTCAGGGCATGATGAAATTGAAGGATTTTCGTCTGCTCAACCAACCCTTCCTGGCGCGGCTGTTCAGTGCCGGATCGCTCATCGGTTTCAGCAATCTTCTGGCCGGTCAGGGTATCGCGATCGACGAGCTGCGCGTTCCGTTCGTGGCGCGCAATGGCGTGCTCGCGATCAACGATGCGCGCGCCACGGGTCCCGCGATTGGCGTCAGCGCCGAAGGCTATCTCGACCGGCCCAAGAACGAACTTTCGGTCAAGGGTACGCTGGTGCCGCTGTTCGGAATCAACAGCGTGCTTGGCTACATTCCGTTGCTTGGCAACTTGCTCGTCTCCAAGCCGGGCGAGGGCATCATCGGGATGACCTACACGCTGAGTGGCAATGCCGACGAACCTCACATCAGCGTCAATCCGCTCTCGTTGGTGACGCCAGGCATCCTCAGACGGATTTTCGAAGGCCGGATGCCGAACGCGGCGAACGCGCCCTCGAATGCGAAGCCTCCGACGACGCAGGCAACCCCAGCACCGTCGACGCCAGCACCAAAGGGCCAGTAACTCCGAGATCTATTTGGGTTTGACCCAAACCTTCTTTTTCTTGCCGTGCTCGACGAGGAAGGCGCCTGTTTTCCGGTCCGCGCTGTCCCATCGCACGATCTCATTTGGATCGGTCACGACGCGTCCATTGATGGATACGCCTTCCCTGATCTTGTTTCTGGCGTCGGAATTCGACCTTGCGATACCCGAGGCAACGATGAATGCCGTATTGCTTCGGCCCATCGGCTGAGCGGGATCCCGATCAATCGTCTTAATGGGCAGGTCCTCGGAGGCTTTACCCTCTTCGAACGTCTTGCGCGCCGTCTCGCTCGCGGCTTCGGCGGCGCTGCGACCATGCAGGACAGCGGTTGCTTCCGTGGCGAGGATTTTCTTGGCTTCGTTCAGTTCCGCGCCTTCGAGCTTTTCCAGTCGCGCGATTTCCGCCATCGGAAGATCGGTGAAGAGACGCATGAAGCGGCCGACATCTCCGTCCTCGGCGTTGCGCCAGAATTGCCAGTAGTCATAGGCGCTCAGCATATCCTGGTTCAGCCACACGGCTCCCGACACGCTCTTGCCCATCTTCGCGCCGGAAGACGTGGTGATGAGCGGCGTCGACAGGCCGAAGAGCTGAACGCTTTCGACGCGCCGCCCAAGGTCGATGCCGGACACGACATTGCCCCACTGGTCGCTCCCGCAGGACTGCAGCCTGCAGCCATAGCGTTTGTAGAGTTCGACGAAATCGTAAGCCTGGCACACCATGTAGTTGAACTCGAGGAAGGAGAGCGGCTGCTCGCGATCGAGCCTGATCTTGACACTTTCCATCGTCAGCATTCGATTGACCGAGAAGTGGCGGCCGATGTCGCGCAGGAAGGCGATGTATTCCAGCTGGTCGAGCCAATCCGCATTGTCGACCATGATGGCATCGCTTGGCCCGTCGCCGAATTTCAAAAGGTGACTGATTCCGGCGACCATGCTCTTCTTGTTGTTCTCGATCTGCTCCGGCGTGAGGATTTTGCGCACCTCGTCGCGTCCAGACGGATCGCCGAGTTTTGTCGTTCCGCCGCCCATCAGAACGATCGGGCGGTGCCCCGCCTGTTGCAGGCGACGCAATGTCATCAACTGCACGAGGTTTCCGATATGCATACTGCTGGCCGTGCAGTCGAAACCGATATAGGCCGTTACGCGCTCCTTTTCGAAAAGGCGATCGAGATCGTCTGGAGCCGAGCAATCGAAATAAGCGCCGCGCTCCACGAAAGTGCGCAGGAACTGGGAGCGGAATGCGGGCGCGGCGGGCATGGTGTAACTTGGTTGCAAAGGGGTCGGGTGTGTAACACGAATGGCCGAAATCCTTAAAGTCATCGGCCTGATGAGCGGCACGTCGCTGGACGGCATCGATGCCGCCCTTGTCGAAACGGACGGTGTCGATCTGGCCGTGCCGGGCACGGCGCTGGGCGTGAGCTATGACGCCGAAACGCGCCAAACGCTGCGCGCCGCGCTGGAGGACGCCCGCACCGTGGCTAAAGGCGCAGCGGTGCCCTATCCGATTCGCAATGCCGAGCGTCGCGTCACCGAGGCGCACGCCGATGCCGTGACCCTGCTCTTGCGCAAGGCGGGATTTTCCCCTCGCGACGTCGCGCTGATCGGCTTTCACGGTCAGACGATTCTGCACCGCCCGGAAGAGCGCCGGACCTGGCAGATCGGCGATGGCGCCTTGCTCGCAAGACTGTCTGGGATCGACGTCGTCAACGATTTTCGCTCAGCAGATGTGCTCGCGGGTGGACAAGGGGCACCTCTCGCGCCGCTCTATCACGCCGCTCTCGTGCACCAGAAGAAGGGAGTGTCTTCGCCGGTCGTGATCGTGAATATCGGCGGCGTGGCGAATGTCACTTATGTCGACGGCGAGGTGATCCTCGCGTTCGACACCGGACCTGGCAATGCGCCGATCGACGACTGGGTGTTGCGCAACACAGGAAATCCGATCGACGAGTCCGGAGCACTGGCAAGAACCGGTACCGTCGACGACCGGATTCTCCAGCGCATGCTCGACGATGACTTCTTTGGCCGCAGGCCGCCGAAATCTCTTGACCGCATGGATTTCGGCTTTGCTGCCGTCGCGGGACTGAGCCCAAAGGACGGCGCAGCTACGCTCACCGCGTTCACCGCTGCCGCCATCGCAAAGTCGCGCGAGCACTTTCCCCGCGGTGCAGCGACTTGGATCGTGTGCGGCGGGGGGCGGCACAACCAGACGCTGATGGATGAGTTGCACAAGCGTCTCGAAGTTCCCGTTCTTCCTGCCGAAGGCATGGGCTGGAACGGCGATTTCGTCGAGGCGGAGGCGTTTGCCTACCTCGCCGTTCGCTCGCTGAAGGGTCTACCCTTGAGCCTCCCCACAACCACAGGTGTCGCGCGCCCGCTGTCCGGGGGCACGCTGAACCGCGCGAAATAGCGCAGTGCAGAAAAATCAACGCATTGCGAATTCTTTAGGCACCCGTGAAACGGTTTTTAAACCAAACCGCGACGATGATGACGCTGCAGACATAGAGGAGGGTCGGGATGAACGCTCCGTATGCAGATCGTCCTATGACCGACTATGAGCGCGCATTGACCGGCATCGTGCGCGTCTTGCTGAGCACGGTGATCGATATGGGCGTTCCCAAGGGTCAGCTGGTGCACGACCTGAAGACACTCAAGGACAGCGCACAACTCGACGGCCACCACACCGAGGCGGCTCTGATCGAGATGATGATGCGCAATGTGGGACTGCGCTAGCAACAGCGGCGGTCAACGCCCTTCGCGCGGCTTGCTCATCATGTTGTGGACATAGTGTTCCACCGTCTCGACGACTTCACCTTCATGCTTGTCGAAGAAGTGATTGGCGCCTTCGATTTTCTCGTAGGTGATCTTGATGCCCTTCTGCGCGGTCAGCCGGTCGACGAGTTTTTGGACATCGGGCTCGGGAACGACTTGATCCTTGGTGCCGTGCACGATGAGTCCCGAAGCCGGGCAGGGCGCAAGAAACGAAAAATCGTACATGCTCGCCGGCGGCGCAATCGAGACGAAACCCGTGATCTCCGGCCGGCGCATCAAGAGCTGCATCCCGATCCAGGCGCCGAACGATATTCCGCAAACCCAGACGTTTGACGGATTGGGATATAGCGTATTCATCCAGTCGAGCACGGCGGCCGCGTCGGAAAGTTCACCGGCGCCCGAATCGAATGTGCCTTGGCTCCGTCCGACGCCGCGGAAGTTGAAGCGCACGGTCGTGCAGCCCTGGTTGTGGAACATGTGGAACAGGTCATAGACGAGCGGGTTGTTCATCGTTCCGCCGAACTGGGGGTGCGGATGAAGCACAAGCGCCATCGGCGCCCCCGGCGGTTTCTGGCGCTGGTAGCGCACTTCGATCCGACCCGCGGACCCTGGCAGGATGATGTCAGGCATGGGGTGTCCGGCTTTCCCCGCGCGCGGGGCAGGATTGCGGGATTCGTATAGAGTGGAGCTGGGATATTTCCATCGGAAATGATCCACAAAGTTCCAATGATTGCAGGAACTTAATGTATCTCTGGGGGTGCGTCACGCGAATACTTGACCGTGGTAGTAGGAAAACCTATATCCGACATGCCAGAATTCCAAGCGCGCCGGGCTGCAGGGTCTGTTCATACACCGACTAGACCCCCGAAAAGCAAGGCAAAACGCGCCGCGACAAGGAGATAGTGATATGCGCCTCAGCACCAAAGGACGTTATGCGGTCATGGCGATGGCGGATCTCGCCCAGCATGAAGCTGGAAATCGCCCGGTCTCGCTTGCCGACATTGCGCAGCGCCAGGAAATCTCACTGTCCTATCTGGAGCAGCTCTTCGCCAAGCTCAGGCGTGGCGGGCTGGTGAAAAGCGTGCGCGGACCAGGCGGCGGCTATCGTCTGAGCCGCGCGGCGAGCGAACTTCGCATCGCAGATGTCATCCTGGCCGTTGACGAACCGATCGCGGCCACACGTTGCAAACCCGGAAGCGCCAAAGGCTGCACCTCGCAGGGCGCGCGCTGCGTGACACATGACCTGTGGGAGGAACTCGGTCGCCAGATCCAGGTTTTTCTTTCGTCCGTCTCACTGGCCGACGTCGTCGAGAAACGCGTGCTTGGCCGCACCCAGCCTTGCGCCGCGGCCAACAACAGCGAACCGCGCGAAGCGGCCTGAGCGTCCGTTCAACGGCTATGCCATATCTGGATCACAATGCGACGTCGCCACTGCGCGCCGAGTCCCGCGCCGCGATGGAGCGCGCCTTGGCGATCGGCGGCAATCCTTCATCCGTACACGGACAAGGTCGTGCTGCGCGGGCCGAAGTCGAACAGGCGCGTGAGGCTGTCGCCGCATTAGCTGGCGCTCGGGCTCAGGACGTGGTGTTCACGAGCGGCGGAACCGAGGCAAATGCGCTTGCGCTCTGGGGCGCGGCGCAGGGCGCAATGGAAGCGGGGACGCGTATCACCCGGCTGTTCGTTTCGGCGATTGAGCATGACAGCGTGCTCGCCAATGCCGCAGCGCTGGCGGAACGCGCGCCAGGCCTACGACTAGAAACCATTCCCGTCACTTCAGACGGGGTCGTCGATCTCGATGCGCTGCGCGCGCTTCTGCGTGAAGGCAAGGGGCGCGCGCTTGTCGCCGTGATGGCGGCGAACAACGAGACGGGCGTGGTGCAGCCGATCGCAGACGTCGCTGCGCTCCTGAAAGAGCATGAAGGGTACCTTCTCGTGGATGCGGTGCAGGCAATCGGAAAGATTCCTTTTGCCGCTTCGACGGCCGACTATGTTTCGCTGTCCGCGCACAAGCTCGGCGGGCCCCAGGGCGTTGGAGCGTTGGTCGTGAGAGAAGGCGCTCCGCTCGCTGCGACAATCCGTGGCGGCGGACAGGAACGCGGCCATCGCGCCGGTACGGAAAATGTTGCGGGCATCGCCGGATTTGGCGCCGCGGCGAAGGTCGCCACACCTTTGCCGGCCGCGCTGCGCGACCGGTTCGAAGCCGAATTGCGCTCCGCCGTGCCCGACGTGGTGATCTTCGGCGAAAAGACGACGCGGCTTCCGAACACGTCCAATTTTGCGCTGCCCGCTGTCGGCGCTGAAACCGCCGTCATGGCGCTCGATCTTGAGGGCGTGATGGTCAGTTCCGGCTCCGCCTGCTCGTCGGGCAAGGTCAAGCCCTCGCACGTCCTGCACGCGATGAGCGTGCCGGAATCCATCGCGCGCTCGGCCTTGCGCGTCAGCTTCGGCTGGAATTCGACGGATCAGGATGTCGACGCGGCCATTTCCGCCATCTCTCAACTTCAATCGCGTGTCCGCTCACGCGCCGCCGCATGAGCAAGCCCATGTCATCCGCAGCCCGTGACACCAAAAAGCAGGTCGCCGAACTCGGCGAGAAGTACAAGTACGGTTTCGTCACCGACATCGAGATGGAGCGCGCGCCCAAGGGACTTTCCGAGGAGACGGTGCGCTACATCTCGGCCAAGAAGGACGAGCCGGATTGGATGCTGCAGTGGCGCCTCGGCGCGTTCGCGCGCTGGCAACAAATGCGCGAACCGACCTGGGCGCGCGTCCATTACCAGAAGATCGATTACCAAAACGCCTATTACTACGCGGCGCCGAAGAACACGCCCAAGAAACAGAGCCTGGACGAAGTCGATCCCAAGCTGCTTGAGACCTACAACAAGCTTGGCATTCCCCTGCACGAACAAATGGCCCTGGCCGGCGTTGCCGTCGACGCGGTGTTCGACTCCGTTTCGGTTGCGACGACGTTCAAGGCGAAGCTGAACGAGGCCGGTGTGATCTTCTGCCCGATCTCGGAGGCGATCCGCGACTATCCCGAACTCGTGAAAAAATATCTCGGCACGGTCGTTCCGGTGACGGACAATTTCTTCGCGACGCTGAATTCGGCGGTCTTCTCCGACGGCACCTTCGTCTATGTGCCCAAGGGCGTGCGCTGCCCGATGGAGCTTTCGACCTATTTCCGCATCAATGCCAGCGAGACTGGGCAGTTCGAACGGACTCTGATCGTCGCCGATGAGGGCTCGTATGTCAGCTATCTCGAGGGTTGCACCGCGCCCAAGCGCGACGAGAACCAACTGCATGCGGCGGTGGTCGAACTCGTCGCGCTTGAAGGTGCGGAGATCAAATATTCGACGGTGCAGAACTGGTATCCAGGCGACGAGAACGGACTCGGCGGCATCTACAATTTCGTGACCAAGCGCGGCGATTGCCGCGGCGACCGTTCCAAGATTTCCTGGACCCAGGTCGAGACCGGCTCGGCGATCACCTGGAAATATCCGAGCTGTATCCTGCGCGGCGACGACACGGTGGGAGAGTTCTTCTCCATCGCCATCGCCAACAACTTTCAGCAGGCCGACACCGGAACCAAGATGATCCATCTCGGCAAGAACACGCGCAGCCGCATCATTTCCAAGGGCATCAGCGCCGGCCAGGCAAACAACACCTACCGCGGTCTCGTCAGTGTTCACCCGAAGGCAGCGAACGCGCGCAACTACACGCAATGCGACTCGCTTCTGATTGGCGCGAAATGCGGCGCTCACACCGTGCCTTATATCGAGGCGCGCAATCCAAGCGCCAGGATCGAGCACGAGGCGACCACGTCGAAGATCGCCGACGACCAGCTCTTCTATTGCCTGCAGCGCGGCATCGGGCAGGAAGAAGCGGTCGCACTCATCGTCAACGGATTTTGCAAGGAAGTTCTGCAGCAACTGCCGATGGAATTTGCAGTCGAGGCGCAGAAGTTGGTCGGCATTTCTCTGGAAGGCAGTGTGGGTTGATCATGCTCGACATCAAGAACCTTCACGTTGCCGTCGGCGGCAAGGAAATCCTCAAGGGCCTGACGCTCTCGATTGCGGCCGGCGAGGTGCATGCCATCATGGGTCCGAACGGCTCGGGCAAATCGACTCTCGCCTATCTTCTGGCGGGCCGCACTGGCTACGACATCACGCAGGGCTCCGTCACCTATCGCGGCGAAGATCTGAACACGCTGGCACCGGAAGAGCGGGCGGCCAAAGGTCTGTTCCTCGCCATGCAATATCCGGTCGAGATCCCCGGTGTCACGACGCTGACGTTTCTCAAGACCGCGCTCAACGCGCAACATCGCGCCCGTGGCGAGAAGGAGCTCGACGCAATGAGCGTGCTCAAGTTCGTGCGCAAGAAGGCCGAGGCGCTCAAAGTCAGCGAAGACATGTTGAAGCGTGCGCTCAACGTCGGTTTCTCAGGCGGCGAAAAGAAGCGTCTGGAGATTCTCCAGATGGCGCTGTTCGAACCCAAGCTCGCCGTCCTCGACGAAACCGATTCCGGCCTCGACATCGATGCTCTAAAGCTGGTCGCGGAAGGCGTGAATGCGCTGCGCTCGCCGAGCCGGGCCATGCTCGTCATCACGCATTATCAGCGCCTTCTGAACTACGTCGTGCCCGATCGCATTCACGTTCTGGCGCAAGGGAAGATCGTGGCGGAGGGCGGCAAGGAACTGGCGCACGAGCTCGAAGCCAAGGGTTACGAGCATATTGCAGGGAAGGCGGCATGAACGCTCCGGTCCCGAACATTTTCGCCGATGCAGTCGACGCGCGCTCGCTGCCGGATTGGCTCAGCCAACGCCGCGCCGACGCGGTGGCGACGCTGCGTACGCAAGGCGTTCCGCACCGGCGCATCGAAGAGTGGAAATACTCCGACCTGAAAACGGCGCTCGAGCCGGCAAATGACTCGATTGCCGCGACGGCCGCATGGTCGATCGAGAATGTGCCGACCGGCGTGACGCTGTTCGATCTCGCAGACCTTTCGGCGGCACCGGAGTGGGTGCGGGCGCACTTCGGAAAGGCGGCGGCTGCGGAAACCGTGCCCGCGGCCTCGCTCGCCTTGGCAGAGGGAGGTTTTGCGCTTCACGTGGCACGCAATGCGGTTGTCACCGAAGCGGTGCGGGTCGGTCTATCTGCAAACGGTCATGTTCGTGCATTGGTCGTTCTGGAGGACGGCGCCGGACTGACACTGATCGAACAACAGTCGGCGGCCGGCGCCTTCCGGAATACGGGCGTCGAGATCGTTGTCGGCGCGAACGCCAGATTGACTCATGTCCGGCTGGCACAGGCCGCGCCCAACAATGTTCAGATCGAGGACGTCGCCGTTCGCGTGGCACGCGGCGGCCTTTATCGTGCACACCTCTTCACCGGCGGCGCGGAACTGTCGCGTCTCACACTGCGCATGACCCTCAAGGAGTTGGGAGCGAACGCCGAACTCTCCGGTGTGAGCGTGCTCGGCGGGTCATTGCACGCCGACGTGACGACGCATGTCTATCATGCAGCGGGTGAAACCCAATCCACGCAACTTTTCAAGCACGTCGCGGGCGGCAAGAGCCGTGCGGTTTACCAGGGCAAAATCACGGTCGCCAAGGGCGCCGACAAATCGGACAGCCGCCAAACTGCGAAGGCACTTCTGCTCGGCGAGCGCGCGGAAGCCGACCTGAAGCCTGAGCTTGAAATCTTCGCCGATGACGTTAAATGCGCGCATGGCGCGGCGGTCGGCGATTTGGACGCGGATTCCCTGTTCTATCTCCGAGCACGCGGAATTCCGGAGCAGGAAGCGCGCAACATGCTGCTGCGCGCGTTTCTGCGAGAAGCGGTCGATGACGTCGCGGACGAAGCCATCCGCGCCACTCTCTGGCAGTCGGTCGAAGACGCATTGCCGCGAGCCATGGTGAGCGCGCTATGACCGCTCAATCCAGCATTCAGCCGGCCTTCGATCCCGTCGCGGCGCGCGATGATTTCGAGATTCTGGCGAAGAAAGTCTACGCCAAGCCGCTCGTCTATCTCGACAACGCCGCCTCCGCGCAGAAGCCGCGTCAGGTGCTCGACACCATGCGCAACTTCGCCGCCAGCGAATACGCCAATGTGCACAGAGGCGTGCACTATCTCTCGGCTGCGGCGACCGAGCGCTACGAAGCGGCGCGCGAGACGGTGCGCAAATTCCTGAACGCCGCGGCGCACGAAGAGATTGTCTTTACGAAGGGCGGCACCGAGGCGATCAACCTCGTGGCTTATTCCTATCTGATGCCGCGCATTGCGGCCGGCGACGAGATCGTGCTGACGGTGATGGAGCATCATTCGAACATCGTGCCGTGGCACTTTCTGCGCGAACGCAACGGCGCAGTCCTGCGCTGGGTCGACGTGCGCGATGACGGCTCGCTCGATCCTGAGGCGCTGGACGCCGCCATCGGCCCCAAAACGAAATTGGTCGCGCTGACGCATATTTCCAACGTTCTGGGCACAGTGACGCCGCTGAAGGACATTGTGGCGCGCGCCCACGCCAAGGGTGTGCCGGTGCTGGTGGATGGTTGCCAGGGCGCGGTGCATGAGGTCGTGGACGTCCACGACCTCGATGTCGATTTTTACGCCTTGACCGGTCACAAGCTCTACGGCCCGACCGGGATCGGTGTTCTCTATGGCAAGGCGGCGCATTTCAAGACCATGCGTCCGTTCAACGGCGGCGGCGAGATGATCCAGGAAGTCACGCGCGATCTGGTGACCTACGCCGATCCGCCGGCGCGTTTCGAGGCCGGCACGCCGCCCATCATCGAAAGCGTCGGGCTGGAGGCGGCACTCGACTATCTCGCTTCCTTCGATCGCGCCGCCGTCAAAGCACATGAGCATGACCTGCTGATGTATGCGCGCGAAGCCGTGCGGCAATTCAACTGGCTGCGCGTCATCGGCGATGCGCCGGGCAAGGCCTCGATCCTCTCGTTCGAGGCTGAGGGGATGCATGCGCACGATCTCGCCACCATATTGGACAGAGAAGGCGTCGCGGTGCGCGCCGGCCATCACTGTGCACAACCGCTGATGGAGCGCTTTGGCGTCATGTCGACGACGCGCGCTTCGTTCGCTCTCTACAACACGCGCGCCGAAGTGGATGTGATGATCGAGGCGCTCGCCAAGGCACGAAAGATTTTGGGTTAGGTCATGGACGATTCACTGCGCGAACTGTATCAGGAAGTGATCCTCGATCACTCGCGCCATCCGCGCCGCTTCGGAAAACTGGAGCGTGCAACCAACACCGCGCAGGGTTACAATCCCTTGTGCGGCGACCGGGTCACGATTTATCTGATCGTCGGACAAGACGACCGCATCGCGGACATCAAGTTCGAGGGCAGGGGATGCGCGATCAGTCAGGCCTCGGCGTCCTTGATGGCGGACATGATCGTCGGTCGCACGGTGGCCGAAGCCGAAAAACTGATGGGCGGATTTCTCAACCTGGTGAAGGGAGAAGAAGTCCGCGATTTGAACGGCGAAGACCGGGAGAAATTGGACGTCATGGCCGGGGTCAGCGCGTTTCCCATGCGTGTGAAGTGCGCGACACTTGCCTGGCACACGATGAAGTCAGCATTGGAGGGCGGTGGAGCCGCCAAGACGGAATGAACGCCGAACCAGTCAGGGCCGAAATCAACGCCATGGGTTCCGCGCTAAGTGCCGAGGAACTCGAGGATTTCACGCGCAAATTGGTCAGCGCGCTCAAGACCGTTTACGACCCGGAAATCCCGGTAGACATCTATGAACTCGGTCTTATCTATAAGGTGGATGTCGCGGACAACAAGGATGTCACAGTCGATATGACTCTGACGGCGCCCGGTTGCCCGGTCGCCGGCGAAATGCCGGGAATGGTGAAGGGTGCGCTGGAAGGCGTCGAAGGCATCGGCGAAGTGACCGTCAATATGACGTTCGATCCGCCCTGGACACCGGAGCGCATGAGCGAAGAAGCGAAACTCGAACTGAACATGTACTGATGCAGACCACGACGAACACAGCAAAGCCGCGCCGCGAGCGCCCCAAGCCGATCAAGCTGACGGACGCGGCAGCCCAGCGCATTCGCGACATCATGGCCGAGGCGGACGGGAAGTATCAGGGCGTGCGCGTCGGCGTGACCAATGGCGGCTGCGCGGGTATGGCCTACACGATGGACTATGCCGAAGAGGTGAAGCCGCTCGACGAAGTGGTCGAGGACAAGGGCGTCAAGATCTACATCGAGCCCAAGGCGATTCTCTTTCTTATTGGCACGGAAATGGACTTCGTCACCGAAAAACTCGGCGCGCGGTTCGTGTTCAACAATCCGAACCAGACGGCAGCCTGCGGCTGCGGCGAAAGCGTGTCCATCGCGCCGGCGAAAGACGCGCACTGATCCAGCGGAGCGTTTTCGTGGCTCTGAGCGCCGCTTATCGCGATTATCTGGCGGAGCTTCTGGGACCAGTCGGCAAGTTTTCGACCAAGCGTGTTTTCGGCCTCGACGGCATCATGGCCGACGGGGTCCTGCTCGGATTTGTGATCGACGAGCGTATTCACTTTCGCGCCGATGAAGCGACCGTGGCCCATTACCGCGATGGCGGGGGAAAGCCGTTCACCTTCACGAAGGCGAACGGCGAACTCATCGTCACCTCTTATTATTCTCTACCCGAGCGCCTTTACGACGAGCCGGAGGAACTTGTGCGCTGGGCGCGGCGCGCGCGTGAGGCAGCGCTCAAGTCGCCCAGCGCGCTGGCGCGCGCAACCAAACGCGCGAGACAAGCGCTCAAGACGACAAAGAAGTCGACGCTGCGCTAGACCACGGTTACCACAGTCTGACCCGCTGGTCCGGCGGCAGGTACATCTTGTCGCCCGGCTTCACGTCGAACGCTTCATACCAGGCATCGATGTTGCGGGTTGAGCCGTCGACCCGGAAATGCGGCGGACTGTGCGGATTCGACAAGACCTGCTGGCGCATCTGATTGTCGCGATATTTCGCGCGCCAGATCTGTGCGAAGGCGAGGAAGAAGCGCTGGTCTCCTGTCAGGCCATCGAGCACCGGCGCTTTCTTGCCGCCGAGCGAGGCATGATAAGCCTTGAGCGCGATGGAGATGCCCGACAAGTCGCCGATATTCTCGCCCATCGTGAGCTTGCCGTTGACGTGCAGCCCAGGCACGCCTTCATAGGAGTCGAATTGCGCCCCGAGCATCTCGGTGCGCGCATCGAAGGCCTTGCGGTCGTCCGGCCTCCACCAGCTTTCCAGCGTGCCGGCGCCGGTATACTTGCTGCCCTGATCGTCGAATCCGTGGCTGATTTCGTGGCCGATCACCGCGCCGATGCCGCCATAGTTCACCGCATCGTCGGCGTTGGGATCGAAGAAGGGCGGCTGCAAGATCGCTGCCGGGAAGAAGATCGAGTTGAAGAGCTGGGTATAGTACGCGTTGATCGTCGAAGGCGTCATGCCCCACTCATTGCGGTCGACGGGCTTGTCGATGCGCGCGAGATTGTAGTTCCACTCGAACTGATTGGAACGTTCGATGTTGCCGATCAGATCATCTCGCTTGATCACGAGGCCGGAATAGTCCCGCCACGCGTCGGGGTAGCCGATATGCGGCGTGAAGGCGTGCAGCTTGTCGAGAGCCTTCTGCCGCGTGACCGGCGACATCCAGGTGATGGTGCGAATGTCGACGTCATAGGCTTTAAGCAGATTGGCGACCAGTTGCTCGGCCTTGGCCCTCGTTGCGGGCGGAAAATACTTGGCGACATAGAGCTTGCCAAAGGGATGGGGCAGTGTCGCATCGAGCAGCCGCACCGCACGCGTCGCGCGCGGCAGCTGTTCGGCCTGTCCACCAAGGGTGTTGCCGTAGAATGCGAAGTTGGCGTCGTCGATCGCCTTGGGCAGATATGGCGCCATGTTGTGCACATAGTGTAGTCGCAAATAGTCACGCCAGACTTCGACCGGGGTCTTGGCAAAGAGGCTCGCCAAGGGCGGAAAGGCGGTGTTTTCGCGCACGATGATCTTGCGCGTGGCGTCGATCCCCTGAGCCCTGAAGAAAGCTTCCCAAGCGAAGCCCGGCGCAAACGTCACCAATTCCTTGACCGTCATAGGATTGTAGGTCTTGTCGGCGTTGCGCTTGTCCGCGACCGGCCAATGCGCGCGCGCGATTTCGGTTTCCAGGGCGAAGACGGCGGCAGCACGCGCTTCGGCGTTCGTCTCACCAAGCAGCGTCAGCATGCCGGCAAGATATTTCTTGTAAGCGTCGCGCGTGGCGGCGAGTGCGGGATCGTCGCGTAAATAGTAGTCGCGATCGGGCAGGCCGAGACCGGACTGTGCCGCCATGACGACATAGGCATTCGAGTTCTTGGCATCCGGAATGATGCCGCTCGCGATGATGCTGCCGCCGGGAAAGGCGGGATCGCCCATCAATATCGCGACGTCTTCCGTCGTTTTGATCGCGGCGATGCGCGCCAGATCGGACTTTATCGGCTTGAGGCCGCGCGTCTCGATCTGCTTCGTATCGGTGAATGCATCGTAGAGGTCGCGAAGTTGCTTTTCTTCGGGGTTGAGAGTCGCGCGATCGCGCGCTTCGAGTTCGTCGACCAATTCCTTCATGCGATTTTCGCTCAGGATCTGCAGATTCTGGAACGACCCTATGCTGGTGCGGTCGGCAGGAATTTCGGCGCGACTCACCCATGCGCCATTGGCGTAGAGGAAGAAATCGTCTCCCGGCTTGACGCTCTTATCCATGCCGGAGAGGTCGATGCCCCAGGCGCCGAATGCAGGTTTGCCTGCCGGCGCGGCAAGCGCGATGGACAGCGAGGCAAAAAGTGTCACTGCGCCGAGACAAAGGGTCTTCATCATGTCGGATCCCGCTGTGCTGCTGTTACCAGACCGGAACGCGTTTCTCCGGTGGAAGATAGAATTTGTCGCCGGGCTTGACGTTGAAAGCGGCGTACCACGCGTCCGTATTGCGCACGACGCCATTGACGCGGAATTCGGACGTGCTGTGCGGATTGGAAAGCACCTGCGCGCGCACGGCGCCGTCGCGATGTCGTTCGCGCCAGCTCTGCGCATAGGCGATGTAGAACCGCTGGTCGCCGGTCAGTCCGTTCAGCACGGGTGCTGGTTTGCCGCCAAGGGAAATATGATAGGCCTTCAGCGCGATCACCAGGCCGGCGATGTCCGCGATGTTTTCGCCAAGCGTCAGCCGGCCATTGAGGTGCAAACCCGGCAGCGGTTGATACTGGTCGTACTGCGCCGCGATGGCGTTGCCGCGTTCCTTGAAGTTCTTCAGATCGTCCGGCGTGAACCAGTTCTGCAGATTACCGCGCGGATTGTACTTGGAACCCTGATCATCGAAGGCGTGGCTGATCTCGTGTCCGATCGTGGCGCCGATCTCGCCGTAGTTCACCGCATCGTCGGCGTTGGAATCGAAATAAGGCGGTTGCAGAATGCCGGCCGGAAAGACGATCTCGTTGAAATTGAAATTGTCATAGGCGTTGTTGGTCGATGGCGTCATGCCCCATTCGGCGCGATCGACGGGACCATCGATGCGGCGAAGTTGCCGATTCCACTCGAAAACATTGGCGTTCTTGACGCTGCCGACCAGATTGGCGCGATCGACGGATAGCGCGGAGTAGTCGCGGAACTTGTCGGGATAGCCGATCTTCAACGCCATGGCGTGAAGCTTTTCGAGCGCCTTTGCCCGCGTGGGCGGCGTCATCCAGGCCAGCATTCGGATATCGGCGTCATAGGCTTTGAGAAGGTTGCGGACAAGCGCCAGCGCCTTCGCCTTCGCCTCGGGCGGAAAATACTTGGCGACGTAGAGCTTGCCCAGCGCTTCGCCCATCGCCCCATCCAGAAATTGGATGCCGCGGATGGTCCTGTCGAGCTGCGCCGTCTTGCCGTTCAGCGCCTTGCCGTAGAAGGCGAAATCGGTGTCGTCCACCTTTTTGGGCAGAAACGCCGACCAGGTGTGCAGGTAACGCACCGTCAGATAGTCCCGCCACACATCGATCGGCGTCTCGGCGAACACTTTTGCGAGGTTCGGGAATGCGGACTTCTCCGCGACGATGACCTTGCGCTCGCCGCTGGGCGAGGTCGGCGAAACGCCGGCTGCGGCGAACATCGCGCTCCAATCGTAGCCGGGAGCGAGCTCTTTCAGCTGTGCGAACGCCATCGGATTGTAGATCTTGTCGGCATCGCGCCGATCCGCAACCGGCCAACTGACCTTCGCCATGGCCAGTTCGAGCGCATAGACCTTTTCAGCGCGCGCCGCGGCATCCTTGACACCGGCGATGGCGAGCATCTGCTCGACATACTTCTTATATGCTTCGCGCGTGGTGACGATGTCCTTGTCGCTCTTCAGATAATAGTCGCGATCGGGCATGCCGAGGCCTGACTGACCCAGATTGACGGAGTAGAGATCCGAATTCTTGTCATCGACTCCGAAGGAGAGCGAGAAGGGCCCGTCGAGGCCAAGCGAGGGATCGCCGATCGCATGCGCGACGTCGCTCAAGGATTTAAGGCCGGCAATCTTGGCAAGGTCCTTCTCCACCGGCTTGAGACCGTTCGCTTCGATCTGCTTGGTGTCCATGTACGCAGAGTAGAGGTCGCGCAACTTCCGTCCTTCAGCGCTCAGGTTGGCGTCCGGCGAA
>Ga0207674_10000266_pt1 | contig 65623 bp, 51 predicted proteins | sample KBSCornC72_FD_184303 | JGI IMG/M metagenome (GOLD analysis project Ga0207674, IMG submission 184303) | Corn rhizosphere microbial communities from Kellogg Biological Station, Michigan, USA - KBS Corn C7-2 (SPAdes) (version 2) | ecosystem: Host-associated > Plants > Roots > Rhizosphere > Soil ...
GCGGGTGCCGCGGCTGACGCCGCGGGCGCTGGAGCTGCTGCTGGGGGCGGAGTGGCCGGGCAACGTCCGGCAGCTGGAGAACTGCATCGAGCAGGCGGTCGTATTAAGTGAGCATGATACGATTGACGTCGATGTGCTGCCGCTGGGTGAACCGGCGGGCAGGCGCGCAGGTGAGGCCGCGAAGCCGGGACTGCCGGCGGGGCTGACCCTGCGGGAGCTGGAGCAGCAGTACATTCTCCAGACGCTGGAGGGCGTGGGGGGCAACCGCACGCAGGCGGCGCGGCTGCTCGGCATCAGCCTTCGCTGCCTCCAGTACAAGCTGAAGGCATATCGGCAGGGCGGCCCCGAGCCGCTCGTCCAATTCAACCGCGTGCCCGAGAGCCAGCATCCGCTAGGAGTGTGACGATGATGAGACGAGCCTTTTCCCTCTTGCTGCTGCTGCTCGTGGCGGGGGCGCTCACGCCCTTCCCCACGGCGGCTCAGGCGCCCGCTCCGCTTCCGGCCGAGAAGGACTACATCATCGGCCCGGAGGACCTTCTCGAGATCCAGGTGTGGGGCAACAAGGACCTCAACCAGCAGGTCTTCGTGAGACCGGACGGGCGGACTTCTCTGCCGCTGGTCGGCGAGATCGCGGTCGCGGGCAAGTCGGTCCAGCAGCTGCAGGACCATCTGACCAACGTCTACGAGAAGACGGTCAAGGGCGCGGTCGTGACCGTGATCGTCAAGGAGATCAGGAGCCGCCCGGTCTATTTCATCGGTGGCTTCGGTAAGCCCGGCGTCATGCAGCTCACCCGTGACCTGACGCTGCTCCAGGCCATTTCCATCAACGGCGGCGTGCTGCCGAACGCGGACGGCGAGAAGGGATTCCTGCTCCGCGGTGACAAGCGCATCCCGATCGACTTCAATCGCCTGGTCCAGCGGGGGGACATGAGCCAGAACCCCAAGCTCGAGCCGGGGGATTCGATCGTTGTCCCCCTGGCTGATGCCGTCTACGTGAACGGCGAAGTGAAGGCTCCCGGAGCAGTTAAATATACGGGAGATTTGACGATTCTGAAGGCCCTCACCCTGGTCGGGGGGCTCACTCCCCTGGCCGCTCCCGGCCGGGTGGACATCGTGCGGGGAAGCTCAGAAAAGAAGGAACGGATTCGGGTCGATGTTGATAAGATGATGCGGTCGCCGGATGAATATCCTGATGCCCGGTTGCAGCCGAACGACATCATCTTTGTCCCACAGCGACTCTTCTAGTCAGGAAGGTAGGAAGGCGGAGGGCACGCGGTCGCGTGCCCTCGTCGCGTTCGCTCTCGCCACCGCGCTCTCGGTCGGAGGCGGGTTCGCGTCCGCGGCCAACGCGCAAACCCCGCCTCCTCCGCCCTCGACGGATCCATCGACTCCAGTCTCGCCCTCCGAGAAGCCCCAGGGCACCGAGAGCCAGACCCGACCGCAGCCGGAAACGGTCCAGCCCGGAACCGAGCCCACTGCCCCGCTTCAGCAGTATCTGATCCAGCAGCCGGGCCGGCCCCTCGTCACCCCGACGAGCCCTCCGTCGACGACCCTGCCCCCCTGGACGCCCCCGGCTCCTCCGGCTCCTTCGCAGACGAACCTGCCGGCGCCGCTGTATGTGCCGGGAGCGGCGGGTGGAGTTCCGGCCGGTGGGATTCCGGGCCTGACGATCCCGGGGGCCTTCTCGGCGACGACGACCACGTTCCGCGGCGCCACGTTCGAGTTCCACCCGACCCTGCGACTCTCGGAGGAGTACTCCGACAACTTCTTCCAGGCGACGAGCCATTCGCAGAGCAACTTCCGATCCACCCTCGGTCCCGGGTTCCAGCTGCTGATGAACGGAGCTCGCACCTTCGGGACCGCCGGGCTGACCGTCGACCTCGTGCACGACACCGCGCCGAACAGCGGGGACGAGGTCAAGGTGTTCCCGAGCTTGAACTTGGCGGTCCGGTACGCTCTGACGCCGCGGCTGGCGCTGACCTTTACCGAGACCTTCATCCGTAACGACAGCCCGTCTACCGCCGACCAGTTCGGCCTCCGTCGCGGCCGGCAGACCTTCGACACCAATACCGCTGGGGTGAGCGCGGACTGGCTGCTGGGCCAGATCGCCACCCAGGCGTACTACCGGAACGTTCTCTTCTTCAACGAAGGGGCGTCCAGTAGCAACACGAACAGCACGAACCAGAACGGTATCAGCGAGGCGACCCAGAACGACTCGATCACCAACATCTTCGGGCTGAACGCCAGCAGCCGCATCTTCACCGACTACGTGGTGCGGGCCGGCTACGAGTTCTCGAAGACGGATACCGTGAACAGCAGCAACAATTCCTCGGTCGGCGGTGACACGACGAGCCACACGGGGTTCGCGTCGGCCTCCCGGCTCTTCGGGCTCTACACCACCGCCGGCGTCTCGACCTCGTATTCCTATCAGACCCAGGACAACACCAAGATCTTCAACGCCTCCCTCTTCGGCGCTTACGGCGTACCGAGCGGCCTCTCCTTGTCCGCCTCGGTCGGCTACAGCATCCTGAACAGCGACACTCAGGACAACGAGGGGACGGTGTCGGTGAACGCGGTCGCCAGCTACCGGTTCACTCGCGCGGTGATCTCGGTTGGCGTCCTCCAGGACTTCCAGCAGACGGCCCAGCAGGGTCAGAACTTCGGAACCGTAGAGAGCCGGTCGTACTTCGGCAACTTCCTCTATCAGCTCACCCCCTTCATCAACACGACGCTGGAAGCGCGCTACAGCGAGGCCACGCCGACCGGAACCGGCAACATCCAGACGAACCAGACTCAGACCACGCTGACGTACGGGGCGGCCGTGAACTGGCTCATCCTGCGCTGGCTGACGGCCAGTATCCGCTACGACTTCACCAAGCAGACCGGGACCAATGCCTTCAATCAGGGATCCTTCAACAACGGCGGAAACTTCAAAGAGAATCGCGCAACACTTAACCTGTTCGCCACGTTCTAGCAGCCCTTCCGCGCAAGCGTTGCATTCCAGTAGTTGCGGTTAAGTCAGCAAAAATACGAGCGATTTAGCCTCCCCGCTGCGCCCCACCCTGGACTGCGCAGAATTCCGGTTGAACGGAAGGCGTTTTCCCAATCAGTGGACTGAAGTTCTACGCGGTAGTTTCTGGTTTAGCATTTTGATTCGCTAGGTTACAAGGCACGCTCCAGCAACACCCTGGCACTGCCCTTGCTCCTTACCCGGGCAGAGCCAATGTTCCGCATATTTCGCCACTACGTATCCGGTTTGGCCTTCGTCCTCCTACTCGGGGACCTGGCCGTCATCCTGACCGGACTCTATCTGACCGAGCTGTCGGCCCCGTGGGCCGGCCGTGCGTCGTTCACGGCGCGGTTCCTCGAGGTCAGCGGGATCCTGGTCTTCATCCTCTATCTGGGCGACCTGTATCAGCCCAGGCAAGCCTCCACTCAGCGGGAGACGGTGGCCCGGCTGCTCATCTGTGGCGGCGTCGCGGGGGTCATCATCGCCGCCGTCGGGTTCGCCTTCCCGATGCTCCGCCTGGGCCGGACCGCCTTCCTCCAGATGTTCGTCTTTGCCATCCCCGGCCTCGCGGTCTGGCGCGGCGCGATCCTCGGAGCCTGGTCGCAGCAGCAGATGACCCTCCGGGTCCTGGTGCTCGGCACCGGCCAGGTGGGCCGTCTGATCACCGACCTGCAGCCGACGAGCGCCCGGCCGTTCCGCGTCATCGGATTCCTCGACGACACGCCGGAGGCCGCCGACATGGTCCCCGAGGGGCACGTCCTCCTCGGCAAGACCCAGGATCTCGACGTCCTAGTCGAGGAGACCCGACCCAACATCGTCGTGATCGCCCAGATCGACCGACGCGGGCACTTCCCGACGAAAGCCCTCCTGGAGTGTCGGCTCCGGGGCATCCGGGTCGAGGACTGGCCGAGCTTCTACGAGAAGGCCACCGGCAAGATCCTCGTGACCGCGGTGCGCCCGAGCTGGCTGATCTTCTCGGACGGATTCGTCAAGACCCCGCGCACCGAGATCATCAAGCGGCTCTTCGACATCACGGTGTCCCTCGCCGGGCTCCTGCTTTCACTGCCCTTGATGATCGTGGCCGCGGCCGCGGTCAAGCTCGAGTCCCGGGGGCCTATCCTTTACCGCCAGCCACGCCTCGGCCAGAACGGCTGTGTGTTCATCCTGAACAAGTTCCGCTCCATGCGGCAGGACGCCGAGAAGGAGACGGGACCGGTGTGGACGACCCAGAAGGACACCCGGATCACGCGCGTCGGCGCGCTGCTCCGCCGGACCCGCCTCGACGAGCTGCCGCAGCTCTTCAACGTCCTGGTTGGCCACATGAGCTTCATCGGGCCGCGGCCGGAACGGCCGGAGTTCGTCAGCGAGCTGCAGAAGCAGATTCCCTACTACATGGAGCGACTCGCGGTGAAGCCGGGCATCACCGGCTGGGCCCAGGTGCGGTACCGGTATGGGTCCACGGTCGAGGATGCGGTGGAGAAGCTCCAGTACGACCTCTACTACATCAAGAATCTCTCGCTGTTTCTTGATCTCTTGATCGTTCTGAACACGGTCCAAGTCGTCCTCTTCGCTCGAGGACGTTGAACGCGCTCTGCGTGGACCTAAAACCAAAGGAGACGGGCGCCTGATGGACACTAGGACGGTCATCGTACAGGTCGTGCGCTCGCTGTTCGCGCGCCGGAAGAAGTGGATGGTGCTGACGACTATCACGGCTCTGGTGATGTTGATGCCGGCCGTGTATGTCCTGTCGAAGGAGCCGCCGCGGTATCGCACCACCGCGACGATCCTGATCGAGAACAAGGCCGATCGGGCTCCGGTGTTCCAGGAGTTCAGCCCGTATCGTCCCCTGCCCGTACAGCTGGCGATCCTGGAGAGCCGTCTCCTGGCCGCGTCGGTGATCGAGGCGCTGCCCAAGACCTCGGTCGACGATCTGGTCCAGAATCCGTATGGACGCGACTACGTGGGGGATTTCACCGACTGGGTCGCGCGGATCCGTGGCAAGGAGATTACCACCCCGTCGCCCCGCCGGCAGGCGATCGCCGAGCTGCGCCGCGATCGCGTCAAGTTCATCACCCAGCCGGGAAACTCGGGAATCGTCGAGATCCAGGCCGAGGCCTCGCAGCCGCAGATCGCGCTAGACATCGCCAATACCTATATCGAGGTGCTCCTGTCCCGGACGCGGTCGTTCAACGTGGACGACGCCAAGAGCACTCGGGAGTACCTGTCGCAGCAGACCGCTCAGGTGTCCGATACGCTGGCCCGCAGCGAGACCGCGTTGCGGTCCTTCACCATGTCCCGGGGCGGCGTCCAGATCCCGGCGAAGAGTGCCGAGGCGGCCCAGCGCCTGTCCCAGCTCGAGACCACTCTCGCCGAGGTTCAGGCGAACCGGAACATCAGTCAGACGCGCCTCACCTCCCTGAAGGCGAAGCTGGAGTCGATGCCGGCTCCTGCCCCCAGGCCGGCGGCGGCTGCCCCCACGCCGGCGTCGAGCACCCTGTCGGCGGCGAGCGCCTCGCGCCTGCGGGCCAAGCTGTCGAGCCTGGAGGCCCAGCTGGTCGAGGCCAAGACGAGGTATGCCGACGATCACCCGCGCGTGCGGTCGCTGATGCAGCAGATCGGCGACGTGCAGCGGGAGCTGGGCGACGCGGTGAGGGATTCGACCGCGTCGAGCAGCGGAGCGGGTGCTCTGCCCGCCGATGACCGTAATGCCTTCGCCGAGATGGTGGCGGCCCTGGAGACCTCGGTGGTGTCCCTGAATGCGCAGGAGGGAGCCCTGAAGGACCAGATCAGCAACCTCCGACGCGATCTGTCCGGACTGTCCAAGGACGAGCTCGAGTACCGCCGGTTGGCGTCCGAGGTGGAGACCAACCGCAAGCTGAGCACTCTCCTCTCCGACAAGCTGGGCGCGGCCCGGATCCGGGAGCAGGGTGAGATGAACGTGGTGAAGGTGATCGATCCGCCCGGCTTCCCCACCACCGCCCCCAACCAGCGGCGCGCCCAGATGATGGGGTTGGCCCTGGCCCTGGCGCTGGTGGTCGGGCTCGGGGCGCCGGCCACCGCGGAGTACTTCAATCGGCCGATCATGGGTGAGGCGGATATCCATCACCTCACCGGTCTGCCGATCCTGACCGCGGTACCGCAGGTGCAGTCGCAGAAGCTGATGTTCGGATCGGGGGAGAAGGAGCAGGCCAAGCCCGAGGAGTATCACCTGTTCGTCGACGCGTTCCGGCGACTGCGGGTCGAGCTTCAGATGATCGCGGAGGAGAATCCACTCCGACGGGTGCTGGTGGCGAGCGCCCTGCCCTTCGAGGGCAAGTCCACCGTGGTCTTCAATCTGGGCCTGGCGTTCGGCGAGGTGGGCAAGCGGGTCATCGTGGCCGACGCGGACTTCCACCGGCCTACCCTTCACCGGATCGCGAACACCGATCAGCGGAAGGGATTCACGGACCTGCTGGCCGGAAACACCAAGCTGGCCGACACCATCACCCCGATCACCGACAACGTGCAGCTGGCTCCGCGGGGTAGCGGCCTGTCGGCGTCCGCGCGGACCGGACTGGGGACGGACCGACTCGAGAAGATCCTCGGCAACATGTCGGACGAAGCCGACTACGTGCTGCTGGATTCGTCGCCGATCCTGCTGATCCCCGACAACCTGTACATGGCGGCGGCGGCCGACGGCATCGTCCTCGTGGTGGCGGTCGGCCAGACCCGCCCGCGTGACGTGCTCCGGACCAAGGCGATTCTGGAGAGGGCCGGCACCCCGATCCTGGGGGTGGTGCTGAACCGGACCCCGGTGAAGCAGCTGAACTCCTACTACAAGCAGTACAGCGCCTACTACGGCGCGTGATCCTCACCTTTAACCCTCACAATGACAGGGAGCACTCAAGCCGTGTGGACTGAGATCTTGCGCGAAAAGCTCGAGGCGCGTACTGCGCGCGTGAGCGTGGTCGGACTCGGATACGTTGGCCTTAGCCTCGCGGTCGAGCTGGCGAAGGCGGGAATCGTGGTGCGCGGAGTCGACCTGGATCTGGAGCGCGTCAGCCTCCTGAACCGGGGGGAGACGTACCTGGTCGACGTGCCGGCCGAGACGCTGGCCCCGCTGGTGGCAAGCGGCCGCATGTCCGGGTCGACCTCCTTCGAGGAGACGAGCGGCTCCGACGCGGTGATCATCTGCGTGCCGACCCCGCTTCGCAAGAGCAAGGAGCCGGACATCTCCTACATCCTGTCCGCGGTGGAGAGCCTCCTGCCGTATCTGCATCCTGGCCAGCTGATGGTGCTGGAGAGCACGACCTATCCCGGGACCACCGAGGAGGTCGTCCTGCCGCGGCTGCAGCAGAACGGTCTGGTGATCGGGAGCGACTTCTTCCTCGCCTTCTCCCCCGAGCGTGTGGATCCGGGCAACAAGAAGCACACCACCGCGACGATCCCCAAGGTGGTGGGGGGAGTCACGCCGGCCTGTACCGCCCTGGCCGCGGCCCTCTACCGCCAGGTCACGAAGACGGTGTTCGAGGCGTCCAGCCCCCGGGTGGCCGAGACCGCGAAGCTCCTCGAGAACACCTTCCGCAGCGTGAACATCGCGCTGGCCAACGAGCTGGCCTTCGCCTGCCGCAAGATCGGCGTGGACCCATGGGAGGTCATCGAGGCGGCGGCCACCAAGCCGTTCGGCTTCATGCCTTTCTATCCGGGGCCGGGCATCGGTGGGCATTGCATCCCGGTCGACCCGCTGTATCTGTCCTGGAAGGTGCGGTTGACCGGCTACGAGGCGCAGTTCATCGCGCTGGCCGATCAGATCAACCGGGCGATGCCGGAGCACGTCGTCAACCTGGTCGGAGAGGCGCTGAACGACCACGGCCGGGCGATCAAGAACTCGTCGGTCCTGGTCATGGGCGTGACCTACAAGCCGGACGTCAATGACATCCGCGAGTCGCCGGCGCTCGAGATCATCGAGATGCTGGAGCGAAAGGGAGCGCAGGTCAGCTACGCGGACCCGTACGCCCCCCAGCTGCTGATCGAAGGCACCAAGCTCACCGCGGTGGAAGCGTCCGCGGGAAACGTCGGAGCAGCCGATTGTGTGCTGATCCTCACCAACCACACCAGCTTCGACTACTCGATGATTGCGAGCCGGGCGAAGCTGGTGGTGGACACGCGGAACGCTCTTCGGGCGTATCGGCAGGCTCACGCTCAGATCGTGACGCTGTAAGGATACGACCATGCGCAGCGTTCTCGTTACGGGCGGTGCCGGATTCATCGGCTCTCACCTCGTCGACCAACTCCTCGAAGCCGGAGCCGCGGTGCGGGTGCTCGACAACCTGTCCACCGGCTTCGCGGCAAACCTGCAGGCGGCGGCGGAGCGGCATTCTCGCACCTCCGGGATGCTGAACGGGAGTCGGCTGGAAGTCATCGTCGGGGACATCCGGGACCGGGAACTGCTGCGCAAGGCGCTGCGAGGCGTGAACTATGTGTGTCATCTGGCGGCCCTCCCCGCCACCGAGACCTCGCTCATGGACCCGGGCGAGATCTACTCGGTGAACGTGGAGGGCACGCTGAACCTGCTTCACGGAGCGCTCACCGAGGGCGTGTGGCGGGTGGTGATCGCGTCGTGCGCCTCGGTGTACGGGACTCCGGACGTGGTCGATGTGCCCGAGGACGCACCCCTGCGGCCGAGCACCCTGTTCGGCGCTTCGAAGGTGGCGGCAGAGACCTACGCGCTGGCGTTCCACATGCGGCACAAGCTGGACACGGTCATCCTCCGGTACTTCAGCGTCTACGGGCCCCGTCAGAAGGCAGTGCCCGGCGGGCCTCTGGTGCCGAACTTGATCGAGGCATTGCGACAGGGTCGGCCGTTCCTGGAGCAGGACGAGTGGAACGGCGAGGACTTCATGTTCGTGGAGGACGCAGTGGCCGCGACCCTGGCCGCGATCCGGGCACCCCGGGCCTCGGGTCGAGTGATCAACGTGGGTAGCGGGCAGATGGTCAGCGTGGCCGACGTCCGGAGCATCCTGGCGGATCTTCTGCGCGTGGCGCCGGTGCCAGGGACTCGGGGGGAGGGCGACGCGCGACCGCACGGGATCTGCACGCGGTCGACCGTGGCGGGGGAGCTCCTCGATTTCACTCCGCGGGTGTCGCTGATCCGCGGACTCGCCCGGGTGGTGGCGGCGGTGTCTCATTCGGAGTCCAGCGAGTATCCGAAGCTGGCTCCCGTCGCCCTCGATGAATAACGCGCTGTCCTTCGACATCGAGGAGTACTTCCACGCCGAGGTCTTCTCGGGGGTGGTGCGCCGGGAGGAGTGGAGCGCGCTGGAGAGCCGGGTAGCCCGGACGACCGAGCTCCTGCTCGAGCTTCTCGACGAGGCCGCCACCGCGGCGACGTTCTTCGTCCTGGGCTGGGTGGCGGAGCGCCAGCGGGGCCTGATCCGGCGGATCGCGGAGGGGGGCCACGAGCTCGCGTGCCACGGATACGGTCACCAGATGATCACCCGCTTGAGCCGCTCGGAATTTGCCTCGGACGTGGAGCGGGCCAAGGGCCTGATCGAGGAGACGGCCGGGGTCGGAGTCGTCGGTTACCGGGCGCCGACGTTCTCGGTGGTACGGGAGACCCTCTGGAGCCTCGACGTGCTGGCGGATCAGGGCTTCCAGTACGACTCGAGCATTTTCCCGATCGTGCACGACCGATACGGGATTCCGGATGCGCCGCGATTTCCGCATCGCCGGACGACGCCGTCGGGAGCCGAGATGGCCGAGTTCCCCATGTCCACGGTGGCCCGCGGGCGCTGGCGGATTCCGGTGGCCGGGGGCGGGTACTTCCGCCTGTTTCCGTACGCGGTGACTCGGCGGGCCCTCCAGGACATCAATACGAGGGAGGGCCAGCCCGCGATGGTGTACCTCCACCCCTGGGAGCTCGACGCCGGTCAGCCGCGCTTGCCGATGGGACGTCTGAGCCGGTTCCGGCACTCGGTCAACACCCGCAAGACGGAGTCGCGGCTGCGACGGCTGCTGCGGGATTTCCAGTTCAGGCCAGTCCGGACCGTTCTGGGCAAGGTCGGATTGCCCCTGGTAGGTGGGGTGGCATGAAGATCCTCGGCGTGGTCGGAGCGCGGCCGAACTTCGTGAAGATCGCCCCGATCCTCGCGGAGCTCGGTGAGTACCCGTACGTATCCACCACCCTGGTTCACACCGGCCAGCACTACGACGCGAAGATGTCGGACTCGTTCTTCGCCAACCTGGAGATCCCGAGGCCGGACGTGAATCTAAAGGTTCAGTCGCCGGGCGCGGTGACTCAGATCGCGGAGATCATGACCCGCCTCGAGCCAGTCCTGGAGTCGGTGCGGCCCGATGTCGTGGTCGTGGTCGGAGACGTGAACTCGACGGTGGCGGCCGCGGTCACCGCGGTCAAGCTGGGCTTTCCGGTCGCACACGTGGAGGCCGGGCTCCGGAGCTTCGACCGGGCCATGCCGGAGGAGGTGAACCGTCTCCTCACCGACTCGATCTCGGATGTCCTCTTCACGACGGAGCCCGCCGCCAACGAGAACCTGGAGCGGGAGGGCGTCGCGCACGACAAGGTCCACTTCGTGGGCAATGTGATGATCGACACCCTGTTCCGGTACCGGGAGCGGGCCGCGCAATCCGACGTCCTGGACCGGCTCGGGCTCGAGCCGGGAGGGTACGCGGCATTGACCTTGCATCGTCCGAGTAACGTGGACGACGCGGGGACGCTCGGGATGCTCCTGGACGGCATCGCGCACGTGCAGGCCGAGATTCCGGTCGTCTTCCCGGTTCATCCTCGAACCCGCCGGCACCTCGAAGCGCTGTCCGCGGTGCTGCCGCCGATGCCGGCGCTTCGGCTGGCGGATCCGATGCCCTACCTGGATTTCGTGAACCTGATGGCCAACGCCCGGTGCGTCATGACCGACTCCGGAGGGATCCAGGAGGAGACGACCGCACTCCGGATCCCATGCCTGACCCTCCGGCACAACACGGAGCGGCCGATCACGGTCACGCGGGGAACCAATCGCATCGTCGGAACGGCGCCGGACGCCATCTATGCCTGCTGGCGTGAGGTCGCCGAGGGCAAGTGGCCCAAGGGTGACCTCCCCGAGCTCTGGGACGGCAAGGCGGCCGCCCGGATCGTGCGGGTTCTCCTGAGCCGGTCCAAGTAAGGGTCCATGGACGTTCGAGTCCTCTCGACCGAGACCGTTGACTGGGACGCCTTCGTGCGCTCGACGCCGGGCGGCAGCCCGTTTCACCTGCTCGCCTGGAAGCGCGCGGTGGAAAAGACGTTCGGCCATCGCCCTCACTACCTCCTGGCCACTCGGGGCGGCGGGGTGGAGGGCGTCCTCCCCATCTTCGAGGTTCGAGGGCTGCTCGGGGGACGTGGCCTCGTGTCTGTCCCCTACGGCGTGTACGGGGGCATCTGCGCCGCCTCCTTTGACGCCCGGACCGCCCTCGTAGAGGCGGCGAGCCAGCTCGCGGGTCGGGTTGGAGCCGGCTACGTGGAGCTCCGGCATCGATCGGGTCAGGAGCTCGATCTACCCACGAAGAACCTCTACGTCACGTTCTCCCGGCTGATCTCCACCGACGAGCAGGAGAACCTGAACGCGATTCCGAGAAAGCAGCGGCGGATGACCCGACAGGGCCTCAAGCACGGGCTCCGGGCCGAGTTCGGACTGCAGCATCTGGACCGTTTTTGGCACATCTACGCCCACAGCGTCCATGCCCTCGGCTCGCCGGTCTTTCCCCGGCAGCTCTTCCGGTCGATCGCGCAGGAGTTCGGGAAGGACTGCGAGCTCTTGACGATCTGGAAGGACGAGAAGCCGGTTGCTGGCGTCCTCAGCCTGTTCTTCGAGGATCAGGTCCTGCCCTACTACGGCGGGGCGGACCGCGCGGCTCTGGCCTACTCCGTCAACGACTTCATGTACTGGGAGCTGCTCTGCCACGTGGCCAAGCTGGGATACCGGGTGTTCGACTTCGGTCGGAGCCGGGAAGGCACGGGGGCCTACAACTTCAAGCGGCACTGGGGATTCGAGCCGGTTCCGCTCCCCTACCAGTACGTGCTGCGGGACGGGGCCCAGATGCCGAACTTGAGCCCGTCCAACCCGAAGCTCGCCTTCGCGGTGCGGGCCTGGAAGCGCACTCCTCTGTCCCTCACCAAGCTGGTCGGGCCCCGGCTCACGAAATATCTCCCATGAACATTCTGATGCTCGGTCGCTGGCTTCCCCCTGCCCGCCGGCCGGTCCGGGATACGCGCGAGTACCAGTTCGGCCGCTACCTGGCCCGCGACCACCAGCTGACCGTCGCCTTCGTCACGGACAACCCGGACACGAGCGGCGCGCTCTCGGCGCTTCGGAAGGAGTTCACCGACATCGAGTTCGCGGTCATGCCGCGGACGTGGAAGTCCTTGGAAGCGGCGGTGCGGGCGGCGACCGGCGAGTCCTGCACGCTGTCCTACGCGCGGTCGGGAGCCCTCCGGACGCGTCTCGAGGACCGCATCCGCCGATCCGCCTACGATCTGGTCTTCGTGCTGTCGTCGAGCATGATCCAGTACGTCCTCGACCTGAACGCCTCGATTCCGGTGGTCATGGACTTCGCGGGAGTGGACTCGGAGTGGTGGCTGGCACAGGCCGCGCGGAGCCCCTACCCGGCCACGCGGTTCTTCAACGCGGAGGCGAGCCGGCTGCGCCTGGCCGAGGCGGCGATGGCGCGGCGGGCCGCCTGGTGCGTGACGGATTCGTCTCCGGCTGACGCCATCGTCCGCTCGCTCGCCCCCGGTGGCAAGACCGCGATCATTCCCAGCGGGGTGGACCTCGAGCTCTTCACCGGGCCGACCCGGGAGAGCAAGACTCGCACCGTCGTGCTGAGGGCGTCGTCGCTCGGCTCCGAGCCGGACCTCCACGAGGCGGAGCAGTTCTGTCGCAACGTCGTGCCGCGGATTCGAGCCCGGATCCCCGAGACGCGGGTCGTGCTGGCAAGTAGCGATTCGATTCCGGGTGGTCGGGCGGGGCGTCTGCTCGGTGCCGAGGTGATCGCGCCGGTCACGGATCCGCGCCAGTTCTTCCACAGCCAGGCGGTGGCGATCGGGCTCGTCGGTAGCGGGGGCGATCTGCGCCGACGCATCCTCGAGCCGATGGCCGCCGGTATTCCGGTCATCGCCGGCACGAAGGCCATCGAGCGGCTCGGAATCGAGGACAAGCAGGCCATCTGCCGGGCAGATGGACCAGACGACGTCGCCCAGGCGCTGATCCAGCTGCTCGAGGATCCGATTCGCCGGATCGAGTTCGGGCAGCGTGGCAAGGCGTACGTGACGACCAACGCGTCGTGGACCGTCATGGCGGAGAAGATGGCCGGGATCATCGAGCGCGCCGCGCAGGGTTCGCCGGCGGCGATCCGACCTTCGGTGAACAAGACGAACGGCCGGCCGTGGAGCGTGACCCCGCCGTCCGCCGTCGAGGGAGGCCGCTGATGCGCGGCGTCGCCGGGCGCGTCTTCGTCGAGCGCGGTCAGACGCTCGATGATCGCCTGATGGGCGCAGTAGGCGGTCACCGAAGCGGCCAGGTTCAGCCCACGGCCGTCGTGGGGCCCGGCGCGACACTCCTCCCGATCGGCGACGGCTCGTGGGCCGAGAGGGTCGGCGACGCAGTCGTCGTTGGGGACCTCGACATCAGCAACCGCGAGGAGCTCACCGCCGGCGGCACGTCGTCCGTCGCGGCCGGCCTGGTCGACCGCTACCGGCGGGAAGGCAACGCCTTTGCGCGTGGTCTCCGCGGAGCCTTCGCGCTGGCGCTGTGGTTCCCGGAGCGTCGCCGGCTGGTCGTGGCGGTGGACCGGTTTGGCTTCCGGCGTATCTACTATGCCGCGACCGCGGACGGCCTCGCGTTTGGCCCCCGGCTCGAGACCGCGGTGACCCTGGGGGCCGTCCGCCGCCAGATCGACCCGTCGTCGGTCTATGCCTACCTCAACTTCGGGACCGTACCAGCCCCGCAGTCGATGTACCGCGGGGTCCAGCGGCTCGCGCCTAGCCAGCTCCTGGTCTGGGAGGACGGCAGGCTGTCTCTCGAGAGCTACTGGGACCTCACCTATACCGAGGAGCGCCGTCCCGAGGCGATGGCGCGGGCCGCCATCGTATCGCAGACGCAGGAGGCGGTCCGGCAGGCTCTTCTCGGCACGGAGCCCAAGACGAGCGGGGCGTTCCTGAGCGGAGGCACCGATAGCAGCACGGTAGTCGGTCTGATGACCCTCCTTACCGGTGAGCGGGTCAATGCGTTCTCCATCGGTTTCGAGGAGAAGCGGTACAACGAGCTGGAGTACGCCGAGCTGGCGGCGCGGCACTTCTCCGCCTCTCACTACACGCACCTCGTCACTCCCGACGAGGCCTTTGCCTCCGTTCCGCACCTGGTCGCGGGCTTCGACGAGCCCTTCGGGAACAACTCGGCGATTCCCACGTATCTCTGTGCCCGGCTGGCCCGGGAGGCCGGGATCGACGTGCTGCTCGCCGGTGACGGTGGCGACGAGATCTTCGGGGGCAACGAGCGCTATCGGCGGGAGCAGGTTCTCGCCCGCTACGGCCTCATTCCGCGGCCCCTGCGTCGTGGCGTGCTGGAGCCGCTGCTGCGGGTCCTGCCCGACGGAGGGTCCACGCCACTCGGCAAGGCCCAGCGCTACGTCGCGCGCGCCTCACGGCCGAATCCGGAGCGCTTCTACTCGAGCGAGTTCTTCGTGGCCCAGGAGCGGGAGCGCCTGCTCCACCCGGATTTCCTCCGGGCGATCGACCCGGTCGCGCCGGTCGAGGTGGCGGGACGCCACTACCACGCGGCCCGAGCCTCCGCGGAGCTGAACCGGCTGCTCCACGTCGACCTCAAGATCACCCTGGGCGACAACGATCTCCTGAAGGTGACACGGGCGGCGGAGCTCGCGGGTCTGACCGTGCGCTTCCCGATGCTCGACCATCCTCTCGTGGAGCTCATGGCCACGATGCCGGTTCGCGACAAGGTCCGCGGGACCGAGAAGCGATACCTCTTCAAGCGCACCTTCGCCTCACTCCTGCCGCGCGAGGTGTTGACGAAGACCAAGCACGGATTCGGGCTGCCGATCAGCGACTGGCTGCGCGGCCATCGCGCCTTCGTGACCCTGGCCCATGACACCCTGGAGACGCGGCAGGCAAGCGAACGAGGCTACCTCGCGCCGGGGACGGTCGAGTGGCTGTTCCGGCAGCACGCCGCCGATGCGACGCCCTTCTACGGCGACGTGCTCTGGAACCTGCTGATGCTCGAGCTCTGGCACGTTCGGCAGGGAGCGGCGGCATGAACCCGCGGGCCCGGGCGGTGCGCGCGCTGGCCACGGTCGTCTACCGGAGCGGGCTGCTCCGGCCGATGGCCTCGGTAGCCGCGCGTCTGCGCCGGACCGTGAGCCTGCCCATTCTCACGTTCCACCGGGTCAACGACGATCAGGATCCGTTCTTCGCCGCGCTGGCCACCAGCGTGTTCGCGGCACGCATGGAGCACATCGCCCGTCACTACACGGTGCTCCCGGTGGAGGAGCTCTCGGAGCGCCTGCGCGAGGGTCGGGCTCCGGCCAACGCGTTGGCGTTGACCTTCGACGACGGGTACCGGGACTCTCTGACCCACGCCGCGCCGATCCTGGCGCGGCACGGCCTGCCCGCGACGATCTTCCTCACGACCGGCTACGTGGGCACGTCGGAGACCCCGTGGTACGACCTCCTCGCGCTGGGAGTCAAGACGACTCGCCGTGACACCGTATCCCTTGCGCCGGGGCAGAGGCTGCCGCTCGGATCGACGGCGGAGCGGCTGCGGGCGCTCGAGGCGGCGCTGCGTCACATGAAGCGCCTGCCCGACCTCGAGCGTCGGCGGCTGGTCGAGCGCCTGATCCACGAGCTGGAGCCGGTGACGCCGGAGGGTCAGAAGCGCCTCATGCTCTCGTGGGACGAGGTCGACGCCCTGCGGGGACTGGGCTTCTCGATCGGGGCCCACACCATCAACCACCCGATCCTCGCGAGGGTGGAACCCGAGGCGGCCTGGGGCGAGATCCACGGCTCCAAGATCGCCATCGAGAAGAAGCTGGGGATGCCGGTGCGGAGTTTCGCCTATCCCAACGGCGGGGTGGACGACTACAGCCCGGAAACGGTCGGGCTCGTCGAGCGAGCGGGCTTCCGCTGTGCGGTCACCACTCGCCGAGGGCTCAACACCGAGCGCACGCCGATGTTCGAGCTGCGGCGCGGCGGACCGTGGGAGCAGCACCTGCCAACGTTTGCCATGAAACTTGCCTACTACCAAGTGGCTGGAATCTAGGAAGGAGATCTCGTCATGTGCGGCATCGTGGGGTATGTGGGTAAGCGGGACGCGGTCGGGATTCTGCTCGACGGCCTGGGACGGCTCGAGTATCGCGGATACGACTCGGCCGGGCTGGTGGTACAGACCGACTCGACCCTCGTGGTGCGGCGGAGCGTCGGCAAGATCGCGCGGCTGCGGCAGGTGATCGAGGGGGCGACGGTGGCGGGCAAAACCGCGCTCGGCCATACCCGCTGGGCCACGCACGGGCGCCCCTCCGACGCCAATGCCCATCCCCACGTCGACTGCAGCGGGCGCGTGGCGGTCGTGCACAACGGGATCCTGGAGAACTATCTCGAGCTGAAGATGAAGCTGGAGGCGGAGGGTCACAACTTTCGCTCCGAGACCGATACCGAGGTCATGGCGCACCTGGTGGAGCGGGAGCTCCCCCGGTCCGGAGACCTCGCCTCCGCGGTGAAGGCGGCGCTCCGGCAGGTCCGGGGCGCGTATGCCTTCTGCGTGTTGTCTGCCGACGCGCCGGGTCTGATCGTCGCGGCCAAGCGCGGGGGCGGTGCGGTCGTGGTGGGACTGGGGGAGGGCGAGGTGTTCATTGCGTCCGATATTCCGGCGGTCATCCCCCATACCCGCCAGGTGGTGATCCTCGAGGACGACGAGGTGGCGGAGATCGGGTGCGAAGGGCTCGCGATCTCGACCCTCGAGGGCGTGGCGGTGAAGCGCACGCCGACCGTGATCGCGTGGGACGCCGCGATGGCCCAGAAGGGCGGCTACGACCACTTCATGCTGAAGGAGATCCACGAGCAGCCCGAGGCGGTGGCGGCCACGTTCCGGGGCCGGGTGAACGCCGAGACGGGGGAGGTTCGGATCCCGGAGGCCAACCTGACTCCGGATCTGGTGGCGCGGCTCCGGCGGGTGATCCTGGTGTCCTGTGGGACGTCGTATCACGCGGGCCTCGTGGCTCGGCTCATGATCGAACGGCTCACCGGCCTGAGCGCCGAGGTGGACCTCGCCTCGGAGTTCCGGTACCGGGACCCGGTGGTGGGGCCCGACACGCTGGTAGTGGCCATCTCGCAGTCCGGTGAGACCGCGGACACGCTGGGCGCGGCGAAGACCGCCCGCCTCAAGGGCGCGTCCGTGCTCGCCATCACGAACGTGGTGGGGTCCGCGCTGGCCCGGGAGGCGGACGGTGTCATCTACACGCACGCCGGTCCCGAGATCGGCGTGGCCTCGACGAAGACCTTCACCGCCACCGTCACCGCCGGGTACGTCCTGGCCCTGGCGCTCGGGCTGCAGCGAGGAGCGTTGACCGCGACTGAGTGCCAGAAGCGCATCGCGGAGCTGCTCGAGATCCCCGGAATCATGACCGAGGCCCTGCGCCACATGGATCCGGTGGCCGACCTGGCCAAGCAGCTCGCCCGGTACAAGAGCTTCCTCTACCTGGGCCGCGGCGTCCACTTCCCGATCGCACTCGAGGGAGCCCTCAAGCTGAAGGAGATCTCCTACATCCACGCGGAGGGCTACGCGGGGGGTGAGATGAAACACGGCCCCATCGCGTTGATCGACGAGGACATGCCGGTCGTGGCCCTCGTGCCCCGCGACGGGACCTACGAGCGTATGGCGGGCAATATCGAGGAAGTCAAGGCGCGGTCCGGACGCGTCATCGCGGTCGCCCATCCGGGGGACACCGCGATGGCCCGCCGGGCGGATCACGTGCTGGAGGTGGCCCCTGCGGTCGACCTGCTCGCGCCCCTGGTGACAGTGATCCCGCTCCAGCTCCTGGCCTATCACGTCGCGATCGTTCGAGGCTGCGACGTCGACCAGCCCCGCAACCTGGCCAAGAGCGTGACGGTGGAGTAGCCGGAGCGCTCACCGAGGTCATGTCATGAGCCCGATCCGCGACCTTGCCCTGGTCGCCACGCTCTTCTTCCTGGTCCCGGTCAGCTTCTTCCGGCCGTGGATCGGGGTGCTGGCGTGGTTCTGGGTGGCCTACTTCGTCCCCCAGAGCTTCACCTGGGGGTTCGGCCGCAACCTGCCCGTCGCGATGGTCGTCGCGCTGGCCACCCTGCTCGGCTACGTGATGTCGAGCGAGGGAAAGAAGCCGCTGCCCCGTACCGCCAGCGTGCTGTTCCTGGCGCTCTTCAGCGTGCACGTCACCGTGAGTACGCTCCTGGCGTATGACCCGACGATGGCCTGGGGGAAGTGGGACTGGGTATGCAAGTCCCTGCTGATGACCTTCGTGACGATGGTGCTCTTCCAGGAGCGAGGGCGCCTCCGGTGGCTCTACGTGGTCAGCGCGGTGAGCCTGGGCCTGCACGGGCTCAAGGGCGGCCTGTGGGTGCTGAGGACGGGCGGCGGCGAGCGGGTATACGGTCCCGAGCGCAGCTTCTTCTGGGACAACAACACCCTGGGTCTCGCCCTCTGCATGATCCTCCCGACGCTCCTGTACCTGTCCCGGGAAGAGGAGCGGGTGTGGCTGAAGCGTACGATGCGGGTGATCTTCGCCTTCTCCATCATCGCGATCCTGTTCACCTATTCCCGCGGGGCGTTCATCGGCCTGTTGCTGGTGTTGACCGGTCTGGTTTGGCGCTCCCCGTGGCGGTGGCGGTTCGCGGCCGGTGCCATCGTCCTGAGCCTGGTGGTGATGGCGGTGATGCCGGCGCGCCTCCGGGATCGAATCTCCTCGATCGGGGAGCAGAGGTCGGCGGAGACGCGCGACATCTCGGTGGCGGGGCGAGTCGAGGCCTGGGAGACCGCCGCCCAGATCGCGGTGCAGCACCCGTTCTTCGGAGAGGGCTTCCGAGCCCTCTGGGCGCCCGAGCTGTGGACGAAGTTCTACGGGATGGACTTCAGGGCGGCACGCGACGCCCACAGCCTGTACTTCGAGGTGATGGCCGAGCATGGCTTCCTGGGTCTCGGCCTCTATCTGGTGGTGGTGGGCGACACCCTGATCATCCTGACCCGCGTCAGGCGTCGCTGGAAGGATGATCCGAAACACGGACATCTCTCGCGGTATGCGGAGATGACGCGGCTGGGACTCGTTCCCTACCTGGTGAGCGGCGCCTCCCTGGGCGTGGCCTATTTCGACCTCTACTTTTTGATGGTGGGAACCAGCGCGATTCTCTGGTCCCTGTCGGAGCAGGCGGTTGCCGAGGAGAAGGCGGCGCAGCCCCAGACGGTGGGATCCCGGCGGGCCCTCGCCCCACCGCGCGCGACGGCTCGGACGCTCGGAAGGGCGCGGCGTCCCGGCCTGCAGCAGCCGGAGCGGGCCTGAGATGTGCGGGATCGCGGGCATCGTCCAGACGGACGGGCGGGCGGCCGACGCGTCGCTGCTGCGAGCCATGACGACCGTCCTCGGCCACCGGGGCCCGGACGGTGACGGGTTCGTCTGTCGGGGGGCGGTCGGACTGGGCCACCGGCGGCTGGCGATCATCGACCTCGCGACCGGCGACCAGCCGATGGCCAGCGACGACGGCGCGGTCTGGATCGTGTTCAACGGCGAGATCTACAACTTCCGTGAGCTGCGGCGCGATCTCGAGGCGAAGGGCGCCCGCTTCAAGACCTCGTCCGATACCGAGGTGATTCTTCGCGCCTACGAAGCGTGGGGTCCGGAGTGCGTGCGCCAGCTCCGCGGGATGTTCACCTTCGCAATCCTCGACGAGCGCGCCAGACGCGTGGTGCTCGCGCGGGATCGGGTCGGCATCAAGCCCCTGTTCTACTCGTGGGACGGTCGGCGGCTCCTGTTCGCGTCCGAGCTCAAAGGGCTGCTGGAGGATCCGCAGTTCCCGCGAACCCTGGATCGGGAGGCGCTCGGGGCGTATCTGACCTATCACTACGTGCCGGCCCCGCTGACCATCTTCACCAGCGCACGGAAGCTCCCCGCCGCGACGACCCTCGTCCTGTCCCTAGACCGCGGGGAGCCGCGCATGGCCACCTACTGGCACCTGCCGTTCGCGCCGGTCGTCGGAGTGCGAGAGTCGGAGTGGATGGAGGGGCTCCGCGCCCACCTGGACGACGCGGTGCGGTCGCACATGGTGGCCGACGTGCCGATTGGAGCGTTCCTCAGCGGTGGCATCGACTCGGGCACCGTGGTGGCGTTGATGGCGCAGGCGTCGAGCGCGCCGATCCGGACCTTCTCCATCGGGTTCGAGGAGGCCGATTTCGACGAGCTGACGTACGCGCGCCAGATCGCGAACCGCTTCGGGACCGAGCACCACGAGTACGTGGTGAAGCCGGACGCTCTGGCGGTGCTCCCGAAGCTCATCTGGCACTTCGACGAGCCGTTCGCGGACTCATCGGCGATCCCGACCTACTACGTCTCCGAGATCACCCGTCGTCACGTGACGGTGGCGCTCTCCGGTGACGGAGGAGATGAGAACTTCGCCGGGTACCGCCGCTACGCCCAGACCCAGGAGCTAGAACGGCGGATGGCGGGCCCGCTGCCGACGCTACTTCAGCCCCTCCTGGGGATGGTCGCCCGGGTGCTGCCGGTCGGGGGGCCGGGCCAGGCCTACGCGGGACTGCTCGCCTCGCGAGGTATCGCCCGGTACCATCGGCTGGTCACCTACGAGCGGAGCGAGACGCTGCGGCGTCTCCTGTCGACGGAGTTCGGCGATCTCGCGACGACCGCGGCGGATCCGGTGGTGTTCGAGCGGTTGGCCGAGCGCCAGCAAGCGCCCGACTTCGTGTCCGCGCTGCAGCACATCGACATGGCCACCTACCTGCCCGACGACATCCTGACCAAGGTGGACCGGACCAGCATGGCGGTGTCGCTCGAGGCCCGGGTGCCCCTGCTGGACCACGTGCTGATGGAGTACGTGGCGACGATCCCGTCGGACCTGAAGCTACGAGGCGAGACCGGGAAGTATCTGCTGAAGCGGGTGATGGCGGACTCGCTTCCGAGCGAGATTCTCGGTCGGAGGAAGATGGGCTTCGGGGTCCCGCTGGGCACCTGGCTTCGACGGGACCTGCGCGAGATGGCGTGGGATACCCTCCTCGGTCCGGCCGCGCGGCAACGAGGAATCTTCCGGAGCACGGAGGTGGAGCGCCTGCTGCGGGTCCACGAGTCCGGTCGCCGCGACTACTCGGCGCGCCTGTGGGCCCTGCTGTGCCTTGAGCTCTGGATGGAGCGCTGGACCGGGAACGGTACCGCCGCGACGCGGCAGGCCGCGTAGGGATCATGGACGCGATGAGCCCCAGCCGGATCCTGCACGTGCTCGACCATTCGCTCCCGATCGGCAGCGGTTACAGCTATCGCTCCCGGAGCATCGTGCGAGCTCAGCGGCGCCTCGGCCTGGAGCCCGTGGTGCTCACATCGCCCAAGCAGGGCAGCATGCAGGACAGCCGGGACGTGGTGGACGACATCGTGCACTACCGGACGGGCCGGAGCGGTGGTCGGCTCCCGGTCCTCCGCGAACTGCTCCTCATGCGTCGGCTGGCCGCACGGATCGAGAAGGTGGCCCGACAGGAGCGAAGCCAGGTCATCCACGCTCACTCGCCCCTCCTGAATGGCTTTCCAGCGCTCTGGGCAGGCCGGCGTCTCGGGGTACGGACCGTGTACGAGGTCCGGACGTTCTGGGAGGATGCGGCGGTCAGCCACGGCACCCACGGCGAGACCTCCGTGCGCTATCGACTGAGCCGGGCGCTGGAGTCGATGGTACTCCGCCGCGCGGATGCGGTGGTCACCATCTGCCAGGGCATCCGGGCCGAGGTCATCGGCCGAGGCGTGCCGGCGGCCCGGGTAGCCATAGTCCCGAACGGTGTCGATCCGGAATGGTTCGAGACCCGTCCGCGGGCCACTGAGCTGGCCGCTCGGCTCGGGCTCGGCTCGGGACCGGTCTTCGGGTACATCGGCTCGTTCAGCTTCTACGAGGGGCTTCCGTTCCTGGTCGACGCGATGGCGGGCGTGGTGGCGAAGGTGCCGGGCGCCAAGCTGCTCCTGGCCGGGAGCGGCCGTGACGAGGAGGCCCTGCGGGCGGCGGCTCAGCGGGCGGGGTCATCCGTGCTGATGCTCGGTCGGGTGCCGCAGGATCAGGTGCGCGACCTCTACACGCTCCTCGACGTGATCGTGCTGCCTCGGCGGAGGATGCGGATCACCGAGCTGGTCACGCCGTTGAAGCCACTCGAGGCGATGGCGGCCGGGATCCCGGTTCTGGCCAGCGATGTGGGCGGCCAGGCCGAGCTCGTCGCCGATGGGCAGACCGGCCTGCTGTTCAAGGCCGAGAGCCGCGAGTCGCTCGTGGAGCAGGCCGCGCGGCTCGCCGGCGACCAGGAGCTTCGGCGGCACGTGATCGACAGCGCCCGCCGCTGGGTCCGGGAGGAGCGGACCTGGGACCGCAGCGTGGCCGGCTACCTCCCGGCGTACCGGGGAGTCTGATGCGCGTCCTCGTCCTCAGCTCCACGTTCCCGAGCTCGACTCAGCCCACGCGGGGCGTCTTCGTGCGGGAGCGGATCCGGCGTCTCGGCAAGCGCTGCGAGGTCGTGGTGGTGGCGCCGGTTCCGTGGTTCCCGCTGAATCGCTGGATCCGGAGAGAGCGGGCGACGGTGCCCGCGGTCGAGCACCAGGAAGGCTTGACCGTCTACCATCCCCGGTTCTTCTCCCTGCCGCGCTACGGGAAGTTCATGGACGGAGCGTTCTACTATCTCTCGCTGCTGGCCTTCACGCGCCGGCTCCGTCGGACCTTTCCCTTCGAGATCATCGACGCCCACTTCGCCTTCCCGGACGGGCTCGCCGCGACGCTGCTCGCCAAGACGTTCTCGTGCCCGGTGGTCGTGACCCTGCGCGGCACCATCGTCCGCCTGTCCGGCTATCCCCTGCACCGCCCCCAGCTGCGCTGGGTGCTACGGCAGGCGGATCGGGTCACCGCGGTGAGCGAGTCGCTGGCCGGGGTCGCGGTGGGGCTCGGATTGCCGCGCGAGCGGGTGAGGGTCATCCCCAACGGGGTGGACACCCGGAAGTTCATGCCGATGGATCGGACCCAGGCTCGCCGGCTGGCCGGCCTCCCCGAGGACCGAAAGATTTTGCTGACCGTTGCCGGCATCTACGAGGGCAAGGGCCAGCACACGGTGGTGGAGATCCTGCCGGCTCTTCGCGAGAAATACCCCGACCTGCTCTACGTGATGGTGGGCAATTCACGGCCGGGCGAGCAGTATCGACGCCGGCTCACCGAGACCATCTGGCGGCTCGGCCTGAACGATCACGTGCTGGTGGCCGGGCCCCAGCCGCACGCCGATCTGGTCCGCTGGTTCAGCGCCGCCGACGTGTCCGTGCTCGCGACGCAGTCCGAAGGCTGGCCGAACGTCCTGCTCGAGTCGCTCGCGTGCGGCACCCCGGCCGTCGCGACCCGGGTCGGCGGCACGTCCGAGATCGTCCGCGATGGCCAGGATGGGATCCTGGTGCCCTACGGGGACCCCGGCGCGCTCGGCCAGGCCATGAGCAGGGCCCTCGATACCCCGTGGGACCGGAACGCTCTGGTGAAGCGCGCCCGCGCCTTCGACTGGGCCGACTCGGTCGACTATGCGCTGGACGAGCTCAACCAGGCGCTGAAGAGGACGCGATGAACGAGCGACTCGTCTCGCGCTATCTCTTCCCCCTCCACGAGCGGCTCAAGGGCAAGCCGACGTTCCGGCTCCTGGCCGAGCTGGAGGCCAGCCAGTGGCTCCCCCCCCGACGGCTTGAGGAGTACCGCCTGCGGCGCCTCCGGCGCTTCCTCGAGTTCGTGCACGAGCACGTTCCGTACTGCCGGGCGCTCTTCGACGAGCACGGGCTGCGGCCCCGGAGCGTCCATTCGTTCGAGGACCTGGGTCACCTGCCGTTCCTCACCCGGGACATCTTGCAGACCCGGTTCGACGACCTGCGGGCCCGCGCGACGCTCCCGGGCGTGCACCGGCGCTCGTCCGGCGGCTCCACCGGCACGCCGGTCACCGTCCTCGTCGACATGGAGCGGATGGGAATGGGCGAGGCCGGCAGGCTGCGCGCCCACCGCTGGTACGGGGTCGAGCCAGGGACGCGGGAGATCGTCCTGTGGGGAACCCCCGCCCGGACCGGCGCTCTCGAGCGCGTCCGCCAGCTCCGGGACCGGTTCCTGAACACCCGGGTCCTGTCCGCCTTCGACATGGGCGATCAGGGCCTCCGCCGCCACGCGGCCACGATCCAGCGCGTGCGTCCCACCCAGATGTTCGGGTACGCCAGCGCGTTTCACCTCGTCGCGAGCCACTTCCAGCGGGAGCGCCTGGACCCCCCTGGGGGGCTCAAGGCGGTCTTCACCACCGCGGAGCCGCTCTTCGACTTCCAGCGGAAGACCATCGAGGCTGCCCTGGGCTGCCCCGTCGGAGTGGAGTATGGCTGCCGGGACGGCGGCCTGGTCGCGCTCGAGTGCCCGAGCGGCGGACTTCATATCCTGGCCGAGAGCATGCACGTCGAGATCCTGGATCCGGATGTCGACGGGCGCGGCGAGATCGTGCTCACAAACCTCGATTCACGTGCCTTCCCGATCCTCCGCTACCGGACCGGTGACATCGGGGCGCTGGACCCGACCCCTTGCCCGTGCGGACGCAGTCTCCCCAAGCTGCGAGGCGTCGAGGGACGGCGGACCGATTTCCTCGTCACGCCCTCGGGGCGAGTCCTGCACGCGCTGTCGGCGATCTACGTGCTTCGCGACTCCCCGTCTGTCCGCGAGTTCCGGGTGGTCCAGGACGCCCCGGACCACCTGCTGGTGGAGATCGTTCCCTCGGGGGCGTTCGGCGAGGCCGAGCAGGCCGCCCTCCGGGCCCAGTTCGTTCCCGCGTTCGGGTCCGACCTCCGCGTGAGCTTCGAGGCGCGCGAGGAGATCTTGCGGACCGCGGCCGGGAAGTTCCGTTATGTCGAGTCACGGATCGCGCCGGCGGTCCTCGAGCGGCTGATGCAGACCGGCGACCCTCAAGGAGCGATCACGAATGACCTCTGAGACCAAGATCTGTGTGGTGGGGACCGGACACATCGGTCTGCCGCTTGCCGCCGTCCTGGCGGAAGCCGGCTTCCGGGTGACGGGCTACGACACAAACGACGATTTCATCGTGCGAGTGAACACGACGCGCACGGTGGACTTTCAGGAGGAGGGGCTGGCCGCCCTCCTGGAGCGGAACCTGCACAACCGGCTCACGCTCACCTCGACGCCCCCGAGCGGGCAGGACATCTACATCATCACGGTGGGGACTCCCCTCGAGGCGGGGACCGAGCAGCCCGATCTCGACAAGATCCGCCTCGCGGTGCAGCGGCTGGCGCCCGGCTTCGGGGAGGACCCGCTCGTGGTGCTGCGCAGCACGGTCAGCATCGGCACGACGCGCAAGATCGTGCTGCCGGAGATCCAGCGTCGCGCCTCCCGCTTCGGGCTCGCCTTCTGTCCGGAGCGGACGATCGAAGGGCGAGCGATCCCCGAGATGTGCTCGCTGCCCCAGATCATCGGGGGCCTCGACGAGCGGAGCGCGGACCGCGCGGAGGCGATGTTCCGCCGTATCACCGAGAAGATCGTCCGGGTGTCCTCCCTCGAGGCGGCCGAGATGATCAAGCTCATCAACAACACGTATCGTGACCTGACGTTCGCGTTCGCCAACGAGGTCGCCCTGATCGCCGAGCGGCTGGGCCTGTCCGCCGGTGAGCTCATCCACGCCGCCAATGCCGACTACCTCCGCTCGGGCGTCGCTCGGCCGGGCTTCGTCGGGGGCCCGTGCCTCGAGAAGGACGCGCTCATTCTGATCTCCAGCCTGCACCAGATGGACTTCAAGCCTCGGGTCATCGAGGAGGCGCGCCGGCTGAACCAGGGCCTGCCCGACCAGGTGGCGGCTCGAGTGATCGGGGAGGTTCGGCGCCTGCGGCCGGGCGGAGACGGCGCCAAGGTCCTCGTCACCGGCTTCGCCTTCAAGGGGCGACCGGCGACCGAGGACGTGCGGGGCTCGGCGGCCATCCCGTTGATGCAGCAGCTCCAGAAGGTTGGCTTCGAGGTCTGGGGGCACGACTTCGTGACCCCGGAGAAGGTCGTGACCGGACTCGGAGCACGGGCCTGTGCGCTCGAGGAAGGGTTCGCGGGGGCCGACGCGGTCGTCATCATGAACAACCACCAAGACTACCTGTCGGCGAGGATTCCCCTGCTCGCCCGGAGCATGCGGAGCCCCGGCGTGCTCTTCGATAGCTGGAGCCTGTTCACTCCGGGCGACTTCAGCGGGATCGCGGGCCTGCGCTACGGAGCGCTGGGACGACCGTTCGAAGGGTCATGAGGATCCTCTTTCTCTGTCACCGCCTTCCGTATCCGCCGAAGCGCGGAGGGAAGATCCGCCCCTTCAACATGATCCGCCACCTGAGCCGCCGTCACGAGGTGACGGTCGCCACGGTCGCGCGGAGCGCGGCCGAGGTGGCGGAGGGGCAGGATCTCCGCAAGTACTGCCACGAGCTGCACGTCGGGCAGATCCCCACCTATGCGGGCTGGGGTCGATTCGGCCTGTACACCGCGACCACGTACCCGGCCACGTTCGGATACTTCTACTCTCCCGCGCTCGACCGGACCGTCCAGACCCTCCTCGCGACCCGCGACTTCGAGGCGATCTTCGTGCACTGCTCGTCGATGGGGCCGTACGTGGCCCGACATCGTGGGTGCCGGAAGATGCTCGACTACGGCGACGCGGACTCGGAGAAGTGGCTGGAATATGCCCGCGCCAGCAGGTTCCCGCTCTCGCTGGGGTTTGCCCTCGAGGGACGTAAGGTGCGCCGCTACGAGCGGTGGCTCGCCGAGGGATTCGATGCGTGCTCCGTCAACGCGCCCCGGGAGCGAGAGGTACTCGGGCAGTACGTCGACAAGCCGATCTACGTGTTCCCGAATGGAGTCGACCTGGACTACTTCCGTCCGCAGCGGGAGGGCGGGCCGGCGAGTCCGGCTCGCGTCGTGTTCACCGGGAACATGTCGTACAAGCCCAACGTGGAGGCGGTGGGGGACTTCGTGTCCCGGATCCTGCCACGGGTGTGGGCGCGACGGCCCGAGACCGAGTTCTACATCGTGGGGATGGATCCGTCCCCCGCGGTGAGGCGGTTGGCCGATGGGCGACGGATCGTGGTGACGGGCCGGGTGGACGATGTGCGGCCGTACTTCGACGCGGCGACCGTGGCGGTGGCTCCGCTCCGCATCGCGCGCGGACTTCAGAACAAGGTGCTCGAGGCGATGGCCATGCGCGTGCCGGTCGTGGCGAGCCCGGCCGCGTTCAACGGGATCAACGCGGAGGCGGGGCGGGACGTGCTGGTGGCGGACGACCCCGAGTCGTTCAGCCGGGGCGTGGTATCGCTGCTGGATGACCCGCTTCTCCGGGACCGCCACGCGGCGGCGGCTCGGACCTGCGTGGAGCGCAACCACGACTGGGCCAGGATCTTGAATGGGCTCGAGCGACTCGTGACCGAGGGGCCGGGGCCGCGCGCCGAGGCGTTGCCGGAGGGCGAGGACGTGGCGGCCGGACCGGGCAAGGTATGAGCGAGCGCTCCTCCCTGCGCACGCGGGCGGTCAAGTCGGCGGCCTGGTACGGTGCGACCCGACTGTGGGGACAGCTCATCTCGTGGGCGGTAACCGTCCTGCTCGCCCGGCTGCTGGCCCCGGAGGACTACGGCCTCTACGCCATCGCGCTGAGCGTGCTCGCGATGGTCGAGCTCCTGCAGGAGTTCGGGCTCGGCACCGCGCTGATCCAGCGTCAGGACCTGACCCGCGCGCAGGTCAGCGCGGTGTTCTGGGTGGTGGCGTCGACGAGCCTGCTGCTGACCGGGCTGACGATGGTGGCGGCCGGGGCGATCAGCCGGATCTACGGGGAGCCGGGCCTCGCCTGGCCGCTGCGCCTGCTGTGCCTGACGTTCCTCCTGAACTCGCTCGGCACAGTTCCCTACAGCCTGCTCACCAAGAACATCAACCTGCGGCGCCGCTCGCTCGCGGAGGCCTTCGGGGTGACCGCGTCGGCGCTGGTGGCCCTCAGCCTCGCCTACCTCGGATTCGGGGTCGTGGCGCTGGTCGTCGGGCACCTCGCGCGTGCGGTGGTGCTGAACGTGGGGCTGGCGTTCTTCGCGGGCTGGGCGCCGACGCTCGAGGTCGACTTCCGCGGCATGCGGAAGCTCCTGAGCTTCGGGATGAGCGTGGCCGGGAGCCAGCTGGTCGCCACGTTCACGACGACCACGAACACATTCGTGATCGCGCGTTTGCTCAGTAGCACCGCGGTCGGGCTGTTCTCGATGGCGCAGGGGCTGACCGAGGCTCCGACCCGGCTGTCGACCGCGATCATCAACCAGATCTCCCTGCCCGTGTTCGCCAAGCTCCAGCACGATCGAATCCAGCTCACCGAATACTTCCTGAAGATCTCCAAGTACCTGGCAGTGGTCTCGTTGCCGGTCCAGGTGGGTCTTGCCCTCGTCGCTCCGCAGCTGGTGCCCCTGCTCCTGTCCGCGAAGTGGCAGGCCCTGATCGTCCCGTTCCAGCTGCTCTGCCTGGAGAGCGCGGTGGTCGTGTCCACCCTCACGTGCAGCCCGCTGTTGATGGCTCGAGGCCGCGGCGGCCTGTTGCTCAACCGGGCGCTGCTCTGGTTCGGGATCGTGACCGTGGCGACCATCGCGGGGGCCTGGTACAGCTTGGTGGCGGTCGTGACCGTGCGACTGCTCGTCGTGGTACCGCTCCGGATGACCGTGCTGCTGCCCGCGCTGTCCGAGATCGAGCTCTCGGTCGGGGACTACGTGAGGAGGCTCGCCTCACCCCTGGGGGCCACCGCCCTCATGGTGGTAGCGGTGCTGTTCCTGCAGCACGGTGTGCCGCTACAGTTGAGCCCCCTTGAAAGCCTGGTGAGCGAAATCGCCACCGGGGCCGGAACGTACATCGTGGCACTGTTCTTGCTGGACCGTACGCTGAGCGCAGAGCTAAAGACTGTCGCACGAGACCTTTTGTCGGCTTCGCAGGCATAGGGAGGAACCGGCATGGATCAGGAGCGTCACATGGGGCAACGGCTTCGGGGCCTTGGCCTGGGACTGATCGTGATGGGAGTGATGGCCCTGGCGCATCCTGCGATGGCCCAGGAAGGGACCATCACCGACTCGCCGCTCTTCCACAACGTGAAGGACCCGAGGGTCATCGCCACGCAGGTGCGGACCGCGCTGCCCGCCTACGAGCACGGTCTCGGTCTCCTCACGTCGAGCGGAGACGCCGAGAGCACGGCGACCGCGGTCAAGTACCTGATCGACGCATATCGCTACCTGCGCGGAGCCTACGAGAGCAACCAGCTCATCATGGCCACCGACAAGTTCCCAGACCCGCTGCTCACCCTCCAGAACAAGCAGATCATGGACGTGCGCATGCGGCTCCTGGCCTGCACCGGGCGGCGCGAATACCTCACCGACTCGGCCCAGGCCCGCGAGGGCTGCATCGAGGGCCTCAACGGCGGGCTGCGAACGCTTCGCATGCTGGTGGCGACGCTGCCGTGACGAACGCGTTCTCCCGTCCGACTCCCGCCATGCCCCTCGTGGTCCACGTGATCAACTCGTTGGCCGTGGGCGGGCTGGAGAACGGCGTCGTCAACCTCGTGAACACGACGACCTCCCGGTTTCGCCACGTGATCGTGTGCATGACCGCCGACGGGCCACTGCACGGGCGGCTGCGGCCGGAAGTCGAGGTCATCGTGCTTGGCAAGCGCCCCGGTCAGGATCCTTGGGCCCTGCTCCGGCTCGTGCGGCTTCTCCGCCACCTGCGGCCGCTCATCGTCCACTCGCGCAACTGGCCCGCGGTGGACGCCATTCCCGCCGCGCGCGTCGCCCGGGTACCCCTGGTCGTCCACGGGGAGCACGGCCGGGAAGTGGCGGATCCGGATGGCCGCAATCGGCGCCGTAATCGCATCCGTCGTGCGCTTGCCCCACTGGTGCATCAGTTCGTGACCGTGTCGACGGACCTGCGCCGGTGGCTGACCGAAGACGTGGGGGTGCCGGCGGGGAAGGTCACCGCGATCCACAACGGCGTCGACTTCTCACGGTTCGGGCGCGCCGGCCGGTTGGAGTCGCGGGTGCGGCTGTCGCTGCCGGGCGAAGCGCCGATCGTGGGAACCGTCGGACGGCTCGACCCGGTGAAGGACCAGGCCGGACTGATCCGCGCCTTCTCGCGGGTGCGCGCCCAGCATCCCGAGGCGCTGCTCGTGGTAGCCGGTGACGGACCGTGCCGGGGTGACCTGGAGCGAGCGGCGATCGAGCTCGGGCAGCGCGACCACGTGAGGCTCCTCGGCAACCGCGACGACATCCCGGCCGTCATGGCCGCGCTCGACGTGTTCGCGTTGCCGTCGATCGCCGAGGGCATCTCCAACACGATCCTGGAAGCCATGGCGAGCGGGTTGCCGGTGGTCGCCACCCGCGTCGGCGGCAACCCGGAGCTCGTCGAGGACGGGGTGGGAGGTGCGCTGGTTCCGCGCTCCGATCCGGACGCCCTCGCCGCCGCGCTCGCGGCATACGTCGGCGACGCGGATCTCCGCCGCCGTCACGGGCAGGCTTCCCGCCAGCGGGCCATCGGCCACTTCAGCCTGGAGCGGATGGCTCAGGCCTACACGAACCTCTACTCGGCCCTGGCGGCCACCCGTCTGGCGAGGAGCGCCTGACCATGTGCGGCATCAGCGGCGTGGTGTATCGGGATCCGGCGCATCCGGTCGATCGGGAGCTGCTGCGGCGGGTCACGACCGTGATCTCGCACCGAGGGCCCGACGCCGACGGCTTCTTCTGGGGCGCGGGCGCGGGGCTCGGTCACCGCCGGCTGAGCATCATCGATCTGTCCACCGGCGACCAGCCGATCTACAACGAGGACCGCAGCAAGGTCGTGGTCTTCAATGGCGAGATCTACAACTTCCAGGAGCTGCGGGTCGACCTCGCCGCCCGCGGGCACCGCTTCGCCACCGCCTCCGACACCGAGGTACTCGTCCACGGCTGGGAGGAGTACGGCGATCAGTTCGTCGCGCGTCTGCGGGGCATGTTCGCCATCGCGCTGTGGGACATCCGGAATCGCCGGCTCCTGCTGGCGCGGGATCGGGTAGGCAAGAAGCCCCTCTACTACACCCAGGACGGTGAGCGCCTCCTGTTCGGCTCCGAGCTGAAGGCGCTGATGACCGACCCCTCCGTGAAGCGAGCCCTGAACGTCGAGGCCCTCGACGACTACCTCTCGTTCGGGGCGGTACCGGCGCCGCGAACGATCTACCAGAACGTGCAGCAGGTCCCGCCCGCGCATTACCTGGTCTGGGAGGGAGGCCGCACCCGGACCGTCGAATACTGGGACGTCGCCTACCGCGATCTGCCCGCCCGCACCGAGGACGAGTATCTCGAGCAGTTCGACTCGATCTTCACGGAGGCGGTGCGGCTGCGCCTGATCAGCGACGTGCCCCTGGGCGCCTTCCTGAGCGGCGGCGTGGACTCCACCGCGGTGGTCGCGACGATGGCGTCGCTCCTGGACCGTCCGGTCGCGACGACCACCGTCACCTTCGGGGAGCGGGCGTTCAACGAGGCCCCGCACGCCCGGACGGTCGCCGAGACCCTGGGCACCGATCACCAGGAGGTGGTCGTGCAGCCGCGCGCGGTCGACATCCTGCCCACGCTCGTGTGGCATCTCGACGAGCCCTTCGCCGACTCTTCGGCGATCCCGAGCTACTACGTCTCGCAGGCGGCGCGACGCCGGGTGACGGTCGCCCTCTCGGGCGACGGGGGTGACGAGGTATTCGCAGGCTACCAGTGGCGGTACGGCCTGAATCTCCTCGAGGACCGGCTGCGGGGCTGGCTTCCGCGCCCCGTTCGCCGGGGCGTCCTGGGGCCGCTGGCCGCGATCTGGCCCAAGGCGGACCGGTTGCCCCGGCCACTGCGCTGGAAGTTCCTGCTCCGGAATCTGAGCCTGGACCCGGAGCAGGCGTACTTCCACGACATGAGCCTCTTCACCCCGGCCGACAAGCAGGCCCTGCTCACCGACGGCTTCCGGCGCGGACTCAACGGCTACGATCCGTTCACCGCGTTCCGGTCGCACTTCGACCGGGTCCGCGGTCTCGACCACCTGCGGCGCATCCTGTACGTGGACCTCAAGACCTGGCTGCCCAACGACATCCTGGTCAAGATGGACCGGATGGCGATGGCGAACTCGCTCGAGGTCCGCTCGCCGCTGCTGGACCATCACGTGATCGAGTTCGCGGCCGGTCTGCCCTCGGAGATGAAGTACCACGGCCGGACCTCGAAGTACCTGCTGAAGCGCTTCGCGGAGCGGCGGGTACCCGCGTCGGTGATCCATCGGCCGAAGATGGGCTTCTCGATCCCCCTGGCGTCCTGGCTCCGGCGCGAGCTTCGTCCGATGGGAGAGGATCTCCTCCTCTCGGAGCGGGCCCTGGGCCGGAGCTACTTCCGGGCGGACACCGTCCGGGGCATGTGGGACCGGCATCAGCGGGGCGAGCGGAATCACGCGCATCACCTGTGGGCGCTGATGGTCCTCGAGCTCTGGCACCGCCTCTTCATCGACGAGAGCGGCCCGACCGACGTGGCCCCGAATCTTCGCGGGGCGGGCCGATGATCGTGAAGGTGCGTCCGGGCGACATCGGGAGCGACCGCGACGCCGCGATCCAGCTCCTGCGGCGGCACGTCAATTCGGCGTACGACCGCAAGCGCTTCGACTGGCTCTACCACGCCGGACCGGCCGGCCAGGGTCGCCTCTGGATGGCGGAGGATGCCTCCACCGGCGAGATGGTCGGAGTGGCGGGAGCCTTTCCCCGGCGGATGGTCACCGAGCGCGGGCCGATCACGGCCTGGCTCCTGGGGGACTTCTGCGTGGCCGAGACCCATCGCGCGCTCGGGCCGGCACTGCAGCTGCAGCGGGCCTGTCTGGAGGATCTGGCGGCCGATGGAATTCCGGTCTGCTATGACTTCCCGAGCCGGTCGATGGAGGCCGTCTATCGGCGGTTGAGAATCGTGCCGTCCATTCAGTTTCGGCGCATGGTTAGGCCGCTGCGAGTCAGTCATCGCTTGAGGCAGCGAGGTGGGATCCTGGCGGGAGCAGCCGGCCGTCTCGTGGACCTGGCGCTGGGCTGGGCGTGTCGTCCGCCCCGTCTGACGGGCGGCCTGGTGGTGGCGCCCCACTCCGGGCGCTGCGGAGAGGAATTCTCCGCCCTGGCCCGACGGGTCGGAGTGGCGAACGGGATCTGCGGGGAGCGGTCTGCCGAGTACCTCAACTGGCGGTACCTCGACAGCCCCCTCGATCGGCACGAGCTGCTGACCGCGCGGTCGAACGGCACCCTGGCGGGCTACGTGGCGATTGCCCGCGAGGCGCAGGTGGCCACCCTGGTGGATGTCTTTTCGGTGGCGGACGACGCGGTCTTGGACGGGCTGGTGCGTCATGCCGTCGCGGGGCTGTGGACCCAGGGAGTCGCCGACGTCCGGGTGGCGGTGGCGGCGCCGGAGTCGTGGCTGGCGCGCCTGACCGGAATGGGCTTCCGGCCGCGCGGCGAGGCGCCGGTGGTCGTTCACGGTCTGGCGGGGGCCGGGCCCACCTCGACCATGCTCGAGAACTCGACCTGGTTCCTGACTCACGGGGACCGGGATGGCTGATCACAACTCAGGAGAGAAGACGATGAGCGACCGATCGGTAACCGCCCGCATCAAGGGCTTCCTCGTCGAGCACTTCCCCTCGGCGCGGAATCACGCGCTGGGGGACGACGAGCATCTGCTCGCGAACGGGATCCTGGATTCCCTCGGGGTCCTGGACCTGGTGGGGTATCTCGAGCAGGAGTTCGGCATCACGGTGGCCGACGAGGACCTGATCCCGGAGCACTTCGAGACGCTCCGGCGCCTCACGAGCTTCGTCGAGGAACGGCAGGGCGTCGGGTCACGGTGAAACGATGACGCTGCAAGTCCGTGCGGTCAATCTCGACCGCGAGCACGACGAGCTCCTGGGCGTACTGGAGCGGAATCTGCCCGAGCTGTCCCACGCCCGGCGATTCAAGTGGCTCTATCGTGAGGGCCATCTCGGCCCGGCCTGGTCCTGGCTCCTCTGTGATTCCGGGAGCCGGGAGCCGGTGGGACTCGCCTCCCTGTTCCGCCGGGCCATCTGGCGGGGCGGAAAGGTCGAGATGTGCGGCCAGGTCGGCGACTTCGCCATCGATCCGAGCCACCGCAGTCTCGGGCCCGCGGTGATGCTCCAGCGCGCCACTCTCCGACCGGTCGATGCCGGCCAGCTCGTTCTCTGCTACGACTGCCCTCCGAACGCCCGCGGCATGTCGACGTTCCGGCGCCTCAAGATGGAAGCGAGCGCGACCATGACCAGGCAGGTGCGGCTGCTGAAGACGAACCGGCACCTCACCCGATACCTGGGGAAGGGGCCGGTGACCGCTGGCGTCGCGGGGCTGGGCAACGCGGCGCTCCGCCTCGTGTCGTGGCGGCGCCGTCGCGATCGCGACCTGGAGATCGCGCTCCACCCGGGCCGGTTCGACGAGGAGTTCACCGTGCTGGACCGGCGGGTCGGCGGCGACGACGCGCTGCGGGGGCGCCGCGCGGCCGGGGATCTCAACTGGCGCTACCGCGACGATCCGCTGCACGAGTACCAGGTGCTGACCGCCCGGCGGGCCGGCGAGCTCGCGGGGTTTACGGTGATCGCCGCGAGCCATCAGGACTCGGCGGTGGTGGATCTCTTCGGCGCTCTTTCGCCGGCCGAGACCGCCGATCTCCTGGACGCGGCGGCGCAGCTGGGGCGCGCGGCTGGGCTCGAATCGGTGTCCACGCTGATCAGCGCCGACCATCCCCTCACCGCGCCCCTCCGCTCGGCGGGGTTCCGCCCCCGGGAGAGTGGGCCGTGGGTCGTGGCCTACGCGGGAGCGGGCCGGGAGTGCGGATCGGCCTGGCGCTTGACGTATTCGGACGTGATGGCATGAGCTCCTTCACCTTGGAGGCCTAGGAATGGACTTTCTGATTCATCACATGTTGCGGGCCAGCGCCCGCCGTCGTCCCGACGCGGAGGCGCTCGTGCACGGCCCGGAGCGCCTGTCGTACGCGGAAGTCGATCGGCGCGTCTCCGGCCTGGCCCGCGGCCTGCGGGAGGCGGGTCTCCAGCGCGGGGACCGCATCGGCATCTACCTCGACGCCTCGGTGCCGCAGGCTCTCTCCATCTTCGGAGTGTCGCGGGCCGGCGGAGTCTACGTGCCGATCAACGGCCTGCTCTTCCCGGAGCAGGTCGGCCACATCGCTCGCGACTGCCAGATGCGGGGCCTGATCACGACCCGGGAGAAGCTCGAGGCCCTGGCCCAGACGATCAAGGAGACCCCGTCCCTGGACTTCCTGATCCTGGTCGGGGAGGGCGGCCCGGTGGACTCCCCGCTGGCCACCTACGGCTTCGAGGAGGTCTGCGCGCTCGAGACGCCCGCGGGCTGGCGTGATCACGGGATCGAGAAGGACCTGGCCGCGATCCTGTACACCTCGGGCTCCACCGGCAAGCCCAAGGGCGTGATGCTGAGCCACGCGCAGGTGATGGCCGGCAGCACCATCGTGTCGACGTATCTCGACATCACCGAATCCGACCGCATCCTGGCCGTCCTGCCGTTCAGCTTCGACGCGGGCATGAACCAGCTCATGACCGCGTGGCAGCAGGGGGCCACGATGGTCCTGATCAACTTCGTGTTCGCCCGCGAGGTCGTCAAGACCGCCCTCGCCGAGCGAATCACCGGGCTGGCGGGGGTTCCCACCTTCTGGAGCCTGTTCTCGCAGCCGAGCTCGGGATTGCACAAGCAGCCGCTCCCACACCTGCGCTACATCACCAACACCGGCGGCGCCATGCCCCAGCCCGTGCTCGCGAAGCTCCGGGAGCTGCTCCCGAGCACCCGGGTGTTCCTCATGTACGGGCTCACCGAGGCGTTCCGCTCGACCTACCTGCCTCCGGAGGAGCTCGATCGGCGGCCGACGTCGATGGGCAAGGCGATCCCGGACACCGAGATCCTCGTGATCAGCGAGGACGGGAAGCCGTGCAGGCCCGGCGAGGTCGGCGAGCTCGTGCATCGGGGTCCCACCGTGTCGATGGGGTACTGGGGCCAGCCGGAGCTCACCGCCAGGGTGCTGCGGCCGCATCCGTTCCTGCCCACCGAGCTCGGGGACGTCGAGCGGGTGTGCTACTCCGGCGACTACGTCAAGATGGACGAGGAGGGGTTCCTCTACTTCATCGGACGGCGGGATACCATGATCAAGTCGTCCGGTTTCCGCATCAGCCCCACCGAGGTGGAAGAGGTGCTCTTCAAGAGCGGCCACCTGAAGATCGCGGCGGTCATCGGCGTGCCCGACGAGGTGCTGGGCCAGACCGTCAAGGCCTTCGTGGTGGCCCGGGAAGGCGTGGACCTGAAGGCGGAGACGTTGCGCGAGTTCTGCGCCGCCAACATGCCCCGACACATGGTTCCGAAGGCGATCGAGGTGCTCGACCAGATGCCGAGGACGACCAGCGGGAAGGTCGACTATCCGGCCCTCCGACGCCGGGAAGGCCTGTAGCGCCGGACCGCCGTGGACCACGTCGCCGCGCTGCTGACCCGGCATTTCCCTGGCTCGGACCGCGAGCTGCGGGTCGGGGGGGTCTCGATTCGCCAGATCGCCGGCGAGTTCGGGACTCCCCTCTTCGTCTACGATGCCTCCGTCCTGGACCGGAAGTGGACCGAGCTCCGGGAGACGCTGCCGCCGGAGTTCTCCATCTGCTACTCGGTCAAGGCCAACCCCAACCGCGCCATCCTGCGGCGCTTCCTCGACAAGGGCGCGGGGCTCGAGGTCGCCTCCGCGGGCGAGCTCAAGCAGGCGCTCGCGGCCGGCTGTCCTGCCGAGCGCGTCCTCTTCGCCGGCCCCGGCAAGACCGAGGCCGAGATCGAGACGGCTCTGCGCGCTGGCGTCGGGGAGCTCCACGTGGAGTCGAGCCTCGAGGCCCGCCGCCTCATCGAGACGGCTCGCCGCCTGGGGGTGCGCGCGCGGGCGGGTCTCCGGGTCAATCCGGGCGTCGAGGTCCAGGGCGGCGCCATGCGCATGGGTGGCAAGCCAGCTCCCTTCGGAGTCGACGAGGAGAGCCTGGACGAGGTGATCGACACCCTGGTCGCCGACCCGGTCGTGGAGCTCCGCGGCCTTCACATCTTCAGCGGCACCCAGATCCTCGACGCCACGGTGCTGGTGAACCAGTACCGGCGCGGCATCGAGATCGCCCGGCGCCTCGCGGGCCGCCTGGGCCGCCCGCTCGCCACCCTGGATTTCGGCGGGGGGCTGGGAGTTCCGTACTTCTCGACCGAGCATCCGCTCGACACCCACAAGCTCCGGGAGCTCCTGCAGGGCCTGATGGTCGAGATCGAGGGCGACCCCTCCCTCGCGGGGACGCGGTTCCTCGTCGAGCCGGGCCGCTTCCTGGTCGCCGAGTCGGGGATCTACGTCGCGCGCATCAACGACATCAAGGTGTCACGCGGCAAGACGTTCTACATCCTGGACGGCGGCATGAACCACCATCTGGCCGCCTCCGGCAACCTCGGACAGGTGATCAAGCGGAACTTCCCGCTCGCGGTGGTGAACCGGCTCGGCGAGGCCCCGTCGCAGAACGTGGACGTCGTCGGCCCCCTGTGCACCCCGCTCGACACGCTGGCCCGGGAAGCCACCCTCGTCCCCGCCGAGGTCGGCGACCTCGTCGGCATCTTCCAGTCCGGCGCCTACGGGCTCAGCGCGAGCCCGCTCGGCTTCCTCAGCCACCCCACGCCCGCCGAGGTGCTCGCGGTCGACGGAACGAGCACCCTGATCCGGCCACGCCTGCGGTGGGAGGACGTCCTCCCGTCATGAGATCGGTGCTGATGGTGGCGTTTCACTATCCGCCCAGCTTCGGGAGCAGCGGGGTGCAGCGCACGTTGAAGTTTTCCCGGCACCTGCCGGCGCTGGGCTGGAAGCCGCTCGTCCTGACCGCTCACGAGCGGGCGCATCCGGAGGTCAGCCAGGTAGGCATGGCCGACATCCCGGCCGATGCGGTGGTGAGCCGGGCGTTCGCCATCGATTCGCGGCGCCACCTCGCGGTCCGGGGATCCAGCCTGCGGATGCTGGGCGTGCCCGACCAGTGGATCTCCTGGTGGCTGGGCGCGGTGCCCGCCGGCCTTCGCCTCGTGCGCCGTCACCGGCCGGCGGTGATCTGGTCCACCTATCCAATCGCCACCGCCCCGCTGGTCGCGCTCACCCTGCACCGGCTCACGGCGATCCCGTGGGTGGCAGATTTCCGGGACCCGATGGTCGACGCGGACTACCCGTCGCACGGACCGACGCGGCGCATCCATCAGTGGATCGAGCGTCGGGCCGCGGCGTCGGCGGCCTGCATGGTCTTCACCACCCCGACCGCCAAACGGGACTTCCTGAGCCGGCACCCCGGAGTGGCACCCGAGCGATGTCTCGTGATCTCGAACGGGTACGACGAGGCCGATTTCTCGGGAGCTCCGCGTACCGTCCCGACCGCGATTCCGTCGGGCGAGCCGGTCCGCCTCGTGCACGCCGGATTCGTCTACCAGGACGAGCGTGATCCGCGTCCACTCTTCCGTGCCCTGGCACGGCTGCGGAAGGACGGGCGGATCGACCCGGCCAGCTTCCGGCTCGACCTGCGGGCCCCCGGCACCCCCGAGTACTACGTCGACCTGATCGAGCGTCTGGACCTCCAGGGCCTCGTCTACGTGCTGCCTCCGCTGCCTTACCGGGAGTCGTTGCGGGACAGCGCGGCGGCGAGCGCGCTCCTCATCCTGCAGGGCGCGGCGTGCAATCACCAGATTCCGGCCAAGGCCTACGAGTATCTGCGCATCGGCCGGCCGATCCTCGCCCTGACTCCCGCCGAGGGCGACACCGGCGCGCTGATCGCCGAATGCGGAGGAGCGACACGCATGGACCTCATGGACGAGGACGCGCTGCACGAGCAGCTGCCCCGGTTCCTGGACGCGGTGCGGGAGGGTCGTCATCCCCTTCCCGCGATCGACCCGGTCCAGCGCTACGCCCGCCAGTCGCAAGCCCGCCAGCTGGCCGCGCGCCTCGAGGAGGTCGCGCGGTCATGAGGGCCGCGGCCCGGTGGTCCCGGACACGCGGTGCCGCCGTTGTGGCCATGATGGTCGGCTGGCTCGGTGGCGCCACTCCCGCGACGGCGGCGGACCCCAGCGCCCTGGCCAGCCTGGCCCAGTCGATGGCGCCGGGGACCTGGGCGGAGCTGAAGACGTCGGGGCTGACCCCTGCCCTCCTCCAGGTGCCGACCCACGTGATGGTCTACAACATCCTCGAGTACCAGAACAGCGGGGTGTGGGATCCCACCTCCCACCAGGTGCTCTTCGTCGGAGGCCCGCACGAGAACCAGGGCCGCTTCATCACGTACGACGAGGCGACCAACACCTGGCGGCAGGAGCCGGATCCGACCCCGTCGTACATCCTCTACAACCACACCTACGACCACAACACGATCAACCCGACGACCGGCGAGCTCTACTTCCGCCCGTTCAACAAGCCGGAGATCTGGGCGTACAAGATCGCGACCAAGAAGTGGCGAAGGCTGACCACGATCCCGCAGGCGGACTTCAATTGCTGCGGCGCCCTGCAGTACTTCCCGGACCGCGACGGCATTCTGTTCGTGGGCACCAGCGAGATCGAGTTCTACCACGTGGGCGGGCGCTGGAGCTCGCCGTGGACCACCATCAAGACCGGGCCGTACCACGCCACCGCCGAGTACAGTCCGGTGGCCAAGGTGCTGATCTTCGGGGGCGGCAGCGGCGTGAAGACGGTGTACCGCATGGACGCCAAGGGCAAGATCCGCCAGATGGGGGACTCCCCGGTTCCGCTCGACAGCGGCGGTCACGCGATCTTCACGGTGGATCCGGTGAGCGGCCATTTCCTGCTGTTCGGCGACGACGCGAGCTTCTACGTGTACGATTCGGAAGCCGACCGCTGGACCCTCCAGGATCAGCGGCCGCCCTTCTTCGACGCCGGTCAGTACGGGCCCGTCTCCTGCTCCATCGCGATTCCGATCGATACCTACGGCGTCGTGATGACGGTCACCTACTCTCCGAAGGAGCCGAAGGTCTTCCTGTACAAGCACGCGGCCGGGCCCGGGACCGCTCCGTCCTCTCGCTGACGCTCACCCAGAGGCGCCCCCGCCCGTGAAATCGGGATCGCAGGGATTCTCGCTGGCTACGCTGCTGTCGTGGCTCGCCCCGGTGGCGGTGATGGTGGCCCTGTGGTATCCGCACGTGGCCCAGTACTACCTGAGCACGCCACACGTCACGCCCGAGGCCGTCCAGGCGGCCCGGCAGGCCCCCGATGACGCGCTCCTGCGGGAGCTGGCCGGACTGGCTCCGAACTTCATGCTGGCCAAGGCGGTCTACGACGTTCCGGACCCGGTCCGGGCCGCGGATCGACTCCTGCAGGGCGTCGTCGAGGTGAAGGGGCTCCCCACCCGCTCGGTGACGATTCCGTTCTCGACGCGAGACGTGGTGGAAGGGCCGACCGACTGGCAGCTCGCGATCGGGGCGTTCAGCCTGCCCGCGCTGCTCCTTCGAGCCTACGATCAGACGCGGGACGATCGCTATCTGCTGGCCGCCCGGGACATGCTCCTGGGCTGGGCGAGCTTCGAGCGGACCTCCTGGCTGCCCCATGGATTCCTCTGGAACGACCACGCGGTGGCGGCCCGGATGCCGGTGCTCGGGCACTTCTGGCTCGTCTACCGGCACCACCCGAGCTATGACCCCGCGGTCGCCGCCCAGATCCTCCAGCTCATCGCGCGGACCGCGGCTTTCCTCGCCGATGCACGCCAGTTCACGGTCGCCAGCAATCACGGGGTCATGGAGAACCTCGGCCTCTGGCACTACTCGCTGGCCTTTCCAACCCTGCCGGACCAAGAGCGCTTCCGTCGTCTCGCGCGGGAGCGTCTGCGGGAGCAGTTCGGGTTCTACGTCACCGACGAGGGCGTGATCCTCGAGCATTCCTTCGGCTATCAGCGGGACGGGCTCGAGCTGCTCGGCATGGCTCTGCGATACTGCACGCTGATGGGGGATCCCGCCCCGCCGGACTGGATCGCGAAGTACCGGCGCGCGGTGACCTTCTACGCCCAGCTGCGGCTGCCCGATGGAGAGCTGCCGAACATCGGGGACACGCCGACGATCCCGGACGTCGCGGGCCCCGTCATCACGGAGGTCAGTCCGTCCGGTCGGACCGAGCCACTTGCCCCGCCGTCCTCGTGGCCCTCCCCGGCTCCGAGCACCGTCGACCCCGTCGGGGGCTACGCATTGTGGTGGAACCTCCCCGGCCCCGCCGCCGCGTCTGGGATACCGAGTCGCACGGCAGTCACCTGGTCCTACTTTCCGGGCCATGCGCACAAGCACGCCGACGAGATGAGCTGGGTGCTCTGGGCGGGCGGGCACAACTGGCTCACCAGCGTGGGCTACTGGAAGACCGACTCGCCGGGAGACCGCGAGGCGAGCTCGTGGGCCGGGTCGAACGCCCCTCACCTCGCGGGAGAGCCTACCAAGAGCGTTCGTTCGACACGCCTCCTGGCCTCGGCCCACTCGGACCGGATGGCCATGCTGGATCTCGAGCGCAGCAGCCCCGGAGGTTACTCCGCCCGCCGGCAGATCCTCCACGTGAAGCCCGATCTCTGGATCGTCGTCGATCACGTGTCCGGGCGGCCCGGCGGTGTGAATCAGGTCCAGTGGTCCACCGGGAAGGACATCGAGCTGCGCTCGATCGGCGCGGGCCTCTACCGTCTCCAGCCCGCGACGGGAAGTCTGAGCATGATCCTGGGCCTCGCCTCGTCTCCGGCGCCCTCGATGCGCCGGTTGCGAGGCAGCCTCGACCCGTTCGGGGGCTGGCAGGTCGTAGGGCACTGGATGGCTACTCCGGTGGATGCCCTTGTCCTCGAGCAGCCCAGCGACGATTCCTGGTCGATCACCACCTGGTGCCTGCAGGACGAGTCGAAGACCGCTGCATCCTGTCCCCCCCGTCCGATCTCGGCCCGCTACACCCGCGGCGACGACTGGAGCGTCACCGTGCCGCGGGTCCCGGCGTCGATCACTCTCGGCCGGAAGGGTGACGTGGTCGCGGCAGACCTCCCCACGCCCTCGGGAGGCTATCGCCTCGCGCTCGAACCGCCACCCGATCTGACGAGTCGGCGCGCCGCGATCCTGACCGCGTACGAGCAAGCGGCGGGGCGCTACCCGCGCTTTCGGGACCTGGGGGCGTATCGCCTGCGGGCCATCTACGCGGTCGGCATAGTCATGGTCCTCCAGGGGCTCGTGCTCGGCCTGGTCGTGCCCGCCGGGAAGCCTCGATGGGTGCTCCGCTGGCTGAGCGTGGTGGCGTGGCTGGGAGTCGGGCTCTGGCTGACGCAGGTATATCTCCGCTAGGCGTAGTCACGGCCCTGCGGAGGGACGTCGTCGGCCAGCGCGGTCTACTGGGTCGAGCGCTCCGGGGCCAGCCAGCCCTCCCGCCAGAAGATTCGCTCCTGCTGCGGGCAGAAGTGCAGGAACTCGCCGGAGGCATCGGCTCCCTCGAGGACGATGCACGGGGTCTTCATCTCGAGCATCTTGCCCGTCGCGTCGTCGATGATGCGCTGGACCCGGCGGGCGACGGTGTATTGGCCTCCGCAATGCTTGATCATGTCGCGATCGAACCACAGCCCTCGATTCCGGCCCTTGACGTCGAGGGTGTCCGCCACCTGCTGGCGACTGAGCACGCGGACCCGATTCCCCGGGGTCAGCCCGTGCACGATGAGCGGCGTCTTCTTCAGAGTGCCCCGGGACATCGCCGGGAAGCCTGAGCCGCCGCGTAGTCCCTGCACCGCGTTGAAGAGGCGGGTCAGGATCGCGACCGTGAAGGCCAGCGCGGTCACGTTTCCGCTGAGGAGGGGGCGGAGGTCCTGGCGAATATCCCACGGATGCAGCGGTGTCGTCGCCGCGACCATCTGGGTGTACTGACAGGTGTAGCGGGGCGACCGGTTCCCGGCCGCGCCGGAGTGTCCGTTCCCGGTCCCATGACCGTTGCCCGTGCCGTTGCCCGCCGTGACGGACCCATTCTGGCCGCAGAGAGCGGGATGCCGCGGGGCCTCGGCGCGAGGGCTCGGGACCGGCGCACTCCGCCGGCCGGCCGGACGAAGCCAGCGCTGATTCCAGACCAGGTAACAGGTGGCCTCGCAGCCACCGTGGGCGCTGCCGTCGCAGCGAAGCCCGGTGAGCAACACGCTCTTCTTGAGGCGGCGCAGGGTCTTGCTACGGCCGTAGTCGTAGATCTTGTCCACGCACCGGAAGACGCGCGCCCGCCGCCCGCAGAGGGCGACCATCTCCTTCATGAACGGCATCCCGTCGAGACAGCCCGAATCGTCGAGCGTGCCCTCGATCTCCTCGAGGGAGCGCACCTCCACCACGTCGCCGACGAGGAGCCACGAACCGCCCAGGAGGAAGCGCACGCTCCGGCGGATCCACATGCCGACGTCCAGGGCGGCCGCGTCGAGCGCCTCCAGCGACCGGGCCTCATTGAGGCGGAGAAAGAGGTCCGGGTGGCCGAGATCGAGGTGGGTGCTGCGGTAGACCACCAGGAGGCCTCCCGCCGCCACGCACTCGCTCAGCAGCCCGAGGGGCCAGCCGATGAGCTCGACGAGGATCTTGGACGGCCCCGTCTCGAACGCGGCGCCGATGAGGGTTGCCGAGATGATCAGGGCACCGCTGGCCACGGCGAGGATCACGGTCTTCAGATAGCTTCGATTGCCGGCGGTCATATGGCGCTCACGCCGAAAGGGATGTTGAGGCCCGGCAGTCCATGTATCGCTGGATCTGCTCGAGGCAGAGGGCACGGGCCTGGCCGCCGGTGTGATGGCCGTCGTACCAGCGCGCCACCATGTCGAGCGCGGTGTCGATGGGCCAGCACGCCCGCCAGCCGAGCACGCTCGCGGCCTTGCGGGTCTCGAGGCGCAGCTCCCGGGCCTCGGGCGGGTGCACGTGGGTGTCGTGGATCCAGGGCACGGCTACCCCCCAGTGCTTCGCCAGGGTCTCGACGATGTAGGAGACGGGCCGGCTGTCGCCGTCGGCCGGACCGAAGTTCCACTCCCCGGAGAAGCCCCGCGGATCCGCGGCCAGGGACTGGGCGAGTGTGATGTAGCCGTCCAGGCAGTCGAGCACGTGCTGCCACGGCCGCGTCGCCTCGGGGTGCCGCAGGACCACCGATGCGCCCTGCAGCAGCGCGGCCACCGCCGCGGGGATGAGCTGGTGAGGGGTCCAGTCTCCGCCGCCGATGACGTTGCCGGCGCGGGCGCTGGCGAGTCCCACCCCGTGACGGGCGAGATCGTCTGGCGGGAAGAAAGAGTCGCGGTACGCTTGAGCGACCAGCTCCGCGCAGGCCTTGCTGTTCGAGTAGGGATCGTGCCCGCCGAGCCGGTCATCCTCCCGGTAGCCCCACACCCAGCCCTTGTTCTCGTAGCACTTGTCGGTCGTGACGTTGACGACGGTGCTCCGGCCGCCGGCTCGCCGGAGCGACTCGAGCACGTGAACGGTTCCCATCACGTTCGTCGAATAGGTGTCGACCGGTGCCTCGTACGACGACAGCACGACCGACTGGGCCGCCATGTGGAAGATCACCTCGGGCGCCGCCGTCTCGACGACGCGCTGGAGCGACGCGAGGTCCCGGATGTCGCCGATCGTCGACCGCACCGTCTCGTCGACGCGCGCGAGCTCGTACAGGCTCGGCTCGCTGGGCGGCGTCAGGGCAAAGCCGCTGACGTGAGCTCCGACCGAGTTGAGCCAGAGGGAGAGCCAGCTCCCCTTGAACCCGGTGTGGCCGGTGATGAGGACCCGCTTGTGTCGCCAGAACTGGGTGTTCATAGGGAGTCAGCGCGTCGCGCCCGTGATCCGGGGCGGAGGCGGCACCTCGTAGTCGAGCAGCTGTTCGGGGTTTGCGGTCTGTCCATCCATGGCGGCGCGCGCGAGATTGTACATCTCCCGGGCCGACACGTAGTGAAGCTTCCAGAGGCGACCGCCGTTGTACTCGGCCAGCGCCTCGTGGAAGCGCAACATGGCATCGCCCAGCAGGACGTCCGCGTTGCGCTCGATGGCGCCGTGGGTGTGCACCTTCACGAAGACCCAGTCGGAGCGGCCCTCGACGGAGATCCCCTGTCGCACCCAGGTGCGCAGGCGGTCGGCAGTTGGCGGATCGCTCCAGTCGAGCGAGCCGCCATCGATCCGGACGCGGGCCGATCCGGGGCGACGGGAAATCGCCAGTGGCCCCTGGATGAGGAGCAGCCGGTCGAGGCGAGGGCTGCCGACCCGGACGCGCTCCGCGTCCTCGTACGCGCGGCGCCGGGCCACGTCGCCTCGTGGATAGTAGATCGCGTTGACGATACCGGGCTGTGACTCGTCGCGCGCGGCGGGAAAGGTGAAATCCGCGTAGCAGCCCAGCTCGTACAGGAGGGGAAGCTCGTCGTCGACTCCGCACATCTGACCGTCGCGACGCGCGTTGGCCAGGCACCAGTTGCCGTGGATGAACGCCCAGGCGGGCTTGCCCCGGTACCGCGGCACCAGCCCGTGGGTGGCGAGTGCATTGACCGTCTTCTCGAGGTGGCTCCGCAGCGACTGGCGGGTGTCGTTCTCGTGGTGGAGATGAATCTCCACCTCGCCCAGTCCCATCTGCACCATCTCCGCGATCGGTTCGATCAGGGTCGGATCGTACTGCTCACCCGGGAAGAAGAACGAGTGACGCGGGCGCCGGCCCGAGGCGTCTCGAAAGCGGTCCGCGAGGCGCGGGTAACGCTCGCGCCACCGGGCGACCCGCTCGAGACCGGTGACCAGGCTCGTCCCGTCCCCGTGGAGAGGCTCGAAATGGTCACAGAGCGCGAAGAGCAGGTGCCGTGTGCCGCTCGGGGAGCGGCGCAGCGCCTTCGTGGCCCGGTCGCGTAGCCAGCCCGGGAGCCAGTGCAGGTGCTTGTTCGCGATCTGCCGCAGTGGCGCGGGCAATCGGTCCGGGTCGAGGCGCGTCGGAATGCGTTTCACGGTTCTCAGTTTCAGCGCGGTACCGGCTGCCGAGGGATCTGGAACGGTCTCGGCATATCGACGACCGTAGTATCGTAGAACGGTACATGGCGAGCGACACGCCTCTCGTGCCCGACGTCGGTGTTCTGGCGCTCGTCCCCGACACATGGGGCGGCCCCTGGCAGCCACGGCATCATGTGCTCACTCGCCTCGCAAACGTGTTTCCCGTGGTCTGGGTGAATCCCGCTCCGTATTGGCGATCCCTGCTTCCCGGGACCCCGTCCGACGACTGGGGGTTCGACTTCGACGGCTCGACGCCGCCGGGGTTTCGAACCTATACCCCCGAGGTCTGGCTCCCCGAGATGTACCGGCCGCCGGCCGTGGCGCGCTGGATGCGACGCGAGCGCCTGCGCCGCGCGCGGCGCATGCTCGAGCGGCAGGGCTGCCGGAAGACGATCCTGTATCTCTGGCGCCCCGAGCACGAGCGAGCGCTCGATCTCGTGGAGCACGACCTGAGCTGCTACCACATCGACGACGAGTACAGCTTCTCGCCGATCGAGCAGCCACTGTCCGCGCTCGAGGCCGCGCTCATCCGTCGGGTCGACCAGGTGTTCATCCATTCGCAGGGACTGCTGGACAAGAAGGGGCATCTCAACCCGCAGACCCGCTACATGCCCAACGGAGTCGACTACCAGCGCTACACCACGCCCTGCCCGGAGCCCGAGGATCTCGCAAAGGTCCCGCGGCCGCGAATCGGCTACGTCGGCCTGATCAAGCCCCAGCTCGACCTGGCCCTGCTCCAGGACCTGGCCGGCCGGCATCCGACCTGGGCGTTCGTGCTGGTGGGGCCGCCGCCCGAGAAGGAGCCGCTGGCCTCGCGCGTCCGACAGCTGGGCGCAATGCCCAACGTGCACCTGCTCGGCCCCAAGCCGGTCAGTGCCCTGCCCGCCTACGTTCAGCATCTCGACGTGTGCCTCTTGTGCTACGGAATGGATGACTACACGAAGTACATCTACCCCATGAAGCTGCACGAGTACCTCGCGACCGGTCGGCCGGTCGTCGGCATGCCGATCCGCTCCCTCCAGCGCTTCGACGACGTGATCGCGCTGGCGCGGACGCCGGCCGAGTGGTCCGCGGCGATCGCGGCCGCACTCGAGCCCGAGGCCCGGTCGCCAGGCCGGATAGCCGCGCGCCGGGCGGTGGCCCAGGAACACGACTGGGAGCACATCGTTCGGGAGATCAGCTGTACCATGGCCGACCGGCTGGGTCCGTCCTACCGCGAGCGACTGGAGCGCGCTCGGCCCCCCGGCCCTCCCAAGACGGCCTTCCGGCAGTAGAAGCCCTCCGCGTAGCCGCTCGGAGCATGGCACTCCATGCCCCGCAGCCGCATCAGGGCCAGGAAGAGATCCTCGCGGAACCAGGGCTTGCTCGCCTGACTCGGGAAGCTCGCCAGGACGTTGCGAACCTTTCGCCGGCAGACGTCCTGCTCGAGCGGCACGAAGAAGTTCGGGTTCCCGAGATCGCCGTCGTACTTCGGGATCTCGTACTCCCAGATCAGATGGTCGCGGAACGTGTTCCAGGTCAGCTCCGAGACGAGGCGATGATCCTGGTGGAGGTCGTGGCGATAGTGAGTGAGCACCAGGTCCGGCGCGGTGTCGGCCTTCAGGGTCTCGATGTACTCCTTCACCGCCGCCCCGTGATAAGGAAGGAACCCGTCGCGGAAGCTCTGGACGAGAATCGTGCGCTTGGCGACGCCCGCGAGCAGGGCGTCGGCGCTCGCGTGCGCCTCGGCCGCGCGCCGCTCGTTGGAGGCGAGCACCACCCAGGTGACGCTCAGGCCGGGATCCTGGGCCAGCAGCGTCAGCACCGCGCCGCTGCAGCCGATCTCGATGTCGTCGCAATGCGCGCCCAGGCAGAGCAGGTGCCGGGGCGCGTGATCGGTGGCGGAGAGCGTCAGGCTTTGCACGAGGAGGCGCTCAGCGCGCGCGCAGGGCCCCACGTCGCGCGAGCGAGCCGGGGCTGGCCGGGTCCTCCGCGCTCTTCCAGATCGCCCAGGGAGTATCTCCCTGCGACTCCATGTCGTCGAACCGCTGCTTGTCCTTCAGGGTGTCCATCGCCCCCCAGAACCCGTCGTAGCGGTACGCGGCGAGCTCGCCCTTGTCGATGAGCCGGCGGAACGGGGCCTCTACGAGCTCCTCGTCCGGGCCGATGTAGTCGAAGATCTCCTGCTTGAACGCGAAGAAGCCGCCATTGATGAGGAACTGAGACTCGCGGGACGACTGGATGTCGTTGACCATGCCCGCCTTGTCCATGGACACGACGTGGAAGCTCTGGTTGGGGCGCACGCACACGAACGTCGCGATCCTGTCCTTGGTGGTGACGTGATCGAGGTACTCCGGGAGTGGCAGATCGCTCAGCCCGTCGCTGTAGTTGGCCAGGAAGAGCCGCTCGCCCGCGAGGTACTTCTCCACCGCCCGCAGGCGCTGGCCGATGTTCGAGTGCAGGCCGGTATCGACGAAGGTGATGCGCCAGTCGTCGATGTCGCGACTATAGAGCTCGATGTCCCGACCCCCGTTGGTCAGCACGAAGTCGTTGGAGATGCATTCGTCGTAGTGCAGGAAGTACTGGCGGATCAGATCGCCGCGGTGGCCGAGGCAGAGGATGAAGTCCTTGTGCCCGTAGTGCGCGTAGTACTTCATCACGTGCCAGAGGATCGGACGATGCCCGATGTTGACCATCGGCTTCGGAATGGTGTCCGAGTATTCCCGCAACCGCGTTCCGAGTCCTCCACAGAAGAGCACGACCTTCATGATCGGCTGTCACCTTTCCCGGGGGAGTGCCGGCGCCGAGGGCTCCGGGTGCACCAACGCCGCCCGGTCGCGCCAGCGGAAGGTCTCGTCGACCCTTCCGGTCTGGACCAGGGTCCGGAGCTGCGCCGGGCGGTTGTAGCGGGTCTGCAGGTCCTCGTGAGTGACTCCCACCTCCTGCAGGGTGGCGTAGAGGTCCTTCGCTCCGAAGGCCGCATTCCAGCGTGGGCGGAACGTCGTGAGCGTCCGATTCAGCTTGCCGAAGTCGATGCGACAGCTGGCCTGATCCACGGGCGGGGAGGCCGGCACGCGCTCGATGGTCGATCCGGGCACGGCTCCCACCACGATCTCGGCGAGCTCCATGGTCTGGTAGTTCTCGTTGGTGACGCCGAGGTTGAACACCTGGCCGTGAAAGGCCTCACGCGGGGACGCCAGCACCGCCGCGAAGGCGTACGCGATGTCCTCGACGTGTACGAGCGGCCGCCAGGTCGTCCCGTCGCCGCTGATCCGAACCCGGCCGGTGGTGTGCGCCCGGCCGACGAAGTGGTTCAGGATGCTGTCCGACCGGAGACGCGGAGAGACGCCATAGGCGGTGGCGGCGCGCAGGATGATCGGGCTGAAGCACGAGTCCGCGAGTCGAGCGATCCCCTCCTCGGCGTTGGCCTTCGCGATCGCGTCCGGAGTGAGCGGATGCAAGGGGGCATTCTCGGTGAGTGGCTCGTCGCCGGGGCCCGGCCCGTAGACGCTGCAGCTGGACGCGTACAGGAAACGGCTCACCCCGGCTTCCCGGGCCCGCTGGGCGAGGTGGACAGCTCCTCGCCAGTTGATAGCCGCGAGGCTCTCCGTCTCCTGCAGGCGCTCCGGATCATCGGGCACCCCGGCGAGGTGAACGACGGCGTCGAGACCGACGAGGTCGGCGACCCGCACGTCACGCACGTCCAGCCGGAGAGCCGGCACCAACGTGGAGTCGGCGGTCAGCCGGCAATCCTCGGCGAGGAACGTGTCGAGTCCGGTGAGTGTGTGCCCCGCGTCACTCAGCACCGGCAACATGACGGATCCGATGTACCCGTTGTGGCCGGTCACGAGGACGCGCATGAGGCTCTCTTTCTGCTTCGTTCTGGGTAGCGCGTAGGAAAGAAGCAATCGAAGTGCCACGCGAGAGGGCGTCATGAGCCGTAAGCTTCTGATTTATAAGGGCTACAACTTAACGGCGGAGAGAATTCGGTTCCACGTATTGGGCAAGCCGCTTCTTTGTCGCGTCGAATGTGCGTGGGATTCGAGGGGCCAAGACCGAGCATGGTGCCGATTCCCTCGCTAAATCAAAGGCTTGAAAAGCAGCAATCTCACGCAAGTCTTGCGTGAGGCGGCGGGCTTAAATCAGCGCTTCGGACCGTAGCGAATCGGTGGGGACGGGCGCTCGATGGCGCCGATGGTGGGCGGAGTCCGGCGCGCCACCCCGAAGTAGTCGTCCGACGGGATGCCGTCGAGCGCACGAGCCACGCCGAGTCCGTTCAGGAGCGACCCGGAGAAGGGCGAGAAGTCGAGGCCTTCGGGATTGGCGAAGCAGGCCATCCAGGAGCAGTCGAGATTGCCCATCAGGCGCAGGCCAGCGCGCGGGCTCGGAAGCGCCGGAGCGCCGGCGCCGCCGCCGGCGGCATTGTTGAGCAGCGCCGCCTCGAGCGGTCCCGAACCCGGCACCAGGATGCCGCCCTCCCGGTTTGCGTACACGGTGTTGTGGGCCACGGTGATGCCGCGGAGCAGCCCGCGCTGCTTGTAGTTCTCGAGCCCGATTCCGCCCTCGAAGTTCCAGCCGGCGACGTTGTTGCGGACGATGGCAGGCCCTCCCCCCACCACGATCCCGGAGGAAGTTCGCGAGCCGCGCGTGAAGTTCCGCTCGACCACGCTCACGGTGACGAGATCTCGAGCGCCGTAGACCATGATCCCGGGCCCCTTGGTGTCGATGATCACGTTGTCCCGGACGATGCCGCCGGTGTTCAGCTTCACCTCGATCCCATAGCCGATCTCGCCCGGCGGCGCGGTCACGTTGCGGATGTAGTTGCCCGCGACGAGGAGTCCCCCGATCCGACACCCCATCCCGTCGTGGCACCCGAAGTACATCGCGGTCGCAGTCGAGTCCGTGATCACGTTGTCGCGCACCGAAAGGTCCTGGAGGCTGCTGTGATTGGCGACGACGGCGATCCCGCCCATCTGCGTGAACCGGCAGCCCTCGACGGCGATGCGGCTGCCGGTGATGATGCGGACTCCGTCCGCGTCGGTGACGGTGGGTCCGAAGGCGAGCCCACGGATCACGAGATCGCTCGCGTGGATCTCGAGCATGTTGACCGCGGGGCCCGACCGGGTCAGGCGGGCCGGCTCCGCCGGGTCGGCGGAGCGGATGACGATCGGTCGGCCGGGCGCCCCGCCCTGACGCACCTTGCAGCCGCCGAGGTAGTCGCCGGGCTGGAGCACGAGCTCATCGCCCGCCTGCAGCTGGCTCAGGGCTGCGCAGAGGTCGGCGCCGGGTCCGATCTCGAGCGCGGCGGCGGCCGTCGACCCGACGAGACCGAGCCCGACCGCCAGTGCGAGCGCGCCGGCGAAGACACCGACGGCCCGGTCTATTGTCACCGTCATGACGATAGGATAACCTGCGGGCGTATGAGCGACCATCCCGCGACGCTCCCGCCGGTCTTGAAGGAGCCGGACTTCCTGAAGATGCTGTCCTGGGAGATCCAGCGGGCCACTCGCTATCAGGACTTCCTCTCGGTGGGCGTGATCACCGTCGCGGGAGAGACCGGGTTTGCGAGCGCGGAAACTCGCGAGGCCGTCGGACGCCTGTTCGCCGAGTTTCTCCGAGCATCGGACGTGGTCGGCAATATCGCGGATATTTTGGCGGTGCTGCTCGTTCACACGCCTCTGACCGACGCGACATCGATCGTCCGGCGCGTGCAGCAGAGAATCGAGGAGGGAGCGGTGGGCCCCCGAGGCGCCGCGCCCACTCGCGTCAGGTTGGCGCTGGGCTTGGCGTGCTTTCCGAGCGACGCGACCGACGATGCCCAGTTGATCGGTGTCGCGCGATCTCGGATCGGATGAGCGCCGTGACGCCGGTAGTCGGCTAACACCTGCTGGCCGCCAGAGGAGGCTCCCGCCGTGGGGCTCTACTTGGTCGAGCGTGACGTCAGCGCCATCTCACCGGATCGAATCCGGACTCATCAGCGCGCATTGAACTCGGCGTGCAGCCGGCTGAGCGGCATCGGCAAGCGGGTCCGGTACATCAACAGCGCGGTCGTGCCCACCGACGGCCGCGCGATCGATGTCTTCGGCGCCGAGAGCACCGAGGCCGTGAAGGAGATCCAGGCCGTCGCTCAGGTTCCCTACGAGCGTATCGTGGAGGTCCTCGACCTGACTCCTAGCTTTCTTTCACCGCTCACCTCCCGGTCGCGGCGCACAGCGAAGAAAGGGATCGCAGACACCATGAGTGATTCAGCTCCCGCCGAGCTCATGCAGTGGCTTTCCGAAGGGCAGCGCTTCTTCAGCCTCTGCCAGGACCAGCTTGCGCGGACGGATCACCTGGAAGCCAAGGCGCGCACTCTCGAGGCCGAGAACGAGATGCTTCGCGAAGAGATGGCTCGGCTGCGGCATCGAGTGGATATGCTTCAGACGGATCGATCGGAGATGGTCGCCGCGTTCAACGACCTTGCCGGGCACGTGACGCAGGTAGTCGACCACATCCTCCAGAAGTCCGAGAACGGCGAGGAGACCAAGTAGTCTTAGCCCATATCGGCTGTAAAACTTACACTGCGTAGTCGGTAAGTTATTCTGGGCACCTCGTGTAATTGGCCACGGACGCGGGGAATATTCGTCGTGTAGCTCCCGGGCAGCTTTCCCAAAGTCCGTTTCGCGCCGCGTCATTCTTCTTCGACACTGTCCCTGAAACCGTGATATGTGCAGCATGCCGGTGCATATCCGGGCTGGTCGCGGCTGCACTCTGCACACGGACCCAGGCCGTCGTGCTCGATTGGCTCTAGCTTAGCTAATATAACTATTTAATAAAGAAACACTAAGCACACTTTGTACGAGCCACAAGATCGGCGTTCTCTCTATACCGTCCGTCATGAAGCCGAGATCAGCATGCAATCTGCCTCACACTTCTTTCGTGGGCCCGCGCAACTGTTGCGATGGGACGAGACACCGGAACAGTTCATATTATCAGTATGTTAGAGGCTCGAGACGCCACGGAGTTGGGGTCTTGCAATGTGAAAGCGTCAGAATGGAAGCGGCGTTCCCATTAAGTGAACAACAGTGCCTGATTGTCAGCGCCATTCTTCGTCGTCAGATCAGGTAGTTGCGTGATGTGACTGTAACCATCAATGGCACCTAGTTTGCTTTTCCTAGCGGCTTGCATGGCGACGTGTTCACACCTTCCTCCTGAACAATCGGAGTCTGCGACCGTCCATGACCGGTGAGAAAGCGTGAGCAACGCGATGAAGAATAGACTGGTGCTCGTGGCGGCAGAGGAGCCGACGCTCTCGCATCACCTCGTCGAGCTCCTGAGTGAGTGGGGATATGAAGTGATCTCGGTCGTCTCCGTCGACGAGGCACTCGGCGAAATGGCTCAGCGCCGCTTCGTCCTCAGCCTGCTCGACCTGGGCAGCCAGGCGAGCGATCTCCTCCGTCGGCTGAAGACCCAGGGCGGTGCGCCCGGGACGATCATCCTGCTCACCGACAGCGACACGAGAGAATCTCCCGCGGAGTCCGCCGCGCTCGGCGCGGACGACTTCCTGCAGAAGCCCTTCAGCGCCGAAGACCTCGAGAACGTGATCAAGAGCGCGCTGGCGCGTCCCCGTCGCAGCTGGGATCGCTCACCGGACGACGACTCCCGGGTACGGCTGCGCGAAGAAATTGGCCTGTGGCGCAGCCCGCGGATGAGCGACGTGCGCGAGATCATCGAGCAGGCGGCTCGCGTCGACGTGACGGTGCTCATCATGGGCGAGACCGGCACCGGCAAGGACGTGGTCGCGCGTGCGATCCACGAGCAGTCGGTGCGACAGAGCGGCCCGTTCGTGAAGGTCAACTGCGCGGCGGTTCCCCGCGAGCTGCTGGAGAGTGAGCTCTTCGGGCACGAGCGCGGCGCCTTCACCGGCGCGCATCAGCTCAAGATCGGCAAGTTCGAGTCGGCGGACCGCGGGACGATCTTTCTCGACGAGATCGGTGACCTCCACCCCGCGCTGCAGGGCAAGCTTCTCCACGTCCTCCAGGACGGCCAGTTCTCGCGCGTCGGAGGAAGGTCCACCGTGAAGGTCGACGTGCGGGTGCTCGCGGCCACCAATCAGGACCTCGAGCAGGCGGTGGCCGGCGGTCGTTTCCGCGAGGATCTCTACTATCGCCTCAACGTGATCCAGGTCATGGTCCCGCCGCTCCGGGAGCGGCCCGAGGAGATTCCGGTCCTCGCCGACTACTTCATGCATCGCTACTCGCAGCTGTTCCGCCGTGAGACGCTGCAGATGCCGGCCGAGACGATGCAGCGGCTGATCCGCCACCGGTTCCCCGGGAACGTTCGCGAGCTCGAGAACATGATCAAGCGAATGATCGTGCTCGGAGACCCGCTGCTCCGACGCAGCCCGTTGCCCGGGCCCGCTCCCACCGCCGAGGAGAATGGCGCCCGGACCGTGAAGGCCGCCACCACCTCGCTCAAGGACATCGCGCGCCGGGCGGCCCAGACCGCGGAGAAGGAAGCCATCCTGCAGGCTCTCGAGCAGACCCAGTGGAATCGCGTGCGGGCGGCGAAGCTTCTCGAGATCTCCTATCGCGCCCTGCTCTACAAGATCAAGGACAGCGGCCTCGACCGGGAGCGTCGCGCCAGCCACCGGCCATGAGCGACACGCTGCGCGGACTGGACGACGCCGAGGCCACCTCCCGCGGGGGTGGCCTGGATCGCGTCTGGGCGCTGTGGAATCGGCGCAAGTGGCTCGGGATCGTCGTGTTCCTGCTCCCCTTCACCGCCGCTACCGCGGTGATCATGGCCCTGCCGGACCTCTACCAGTCGACCGCCCTCGTGATGATCGAGCGGCAGCAGGTGCCGGAAGCCTTCGTGCGGGCGACGGTGACCAGCGAGCTCGAGATCCGGCTGCACACCATCAGTCAGGAGATCCTGAGCCGCTCCCGCCTCGAGTCCCTCATCTCGCGGATGGGCCTCTACTCGGACCTGCGGGGCAAGGCCGAGGAGGCGGTCGACCGGATGCGCCGGGACATCCGGCTCGAGCTCCGCGGCGCGGACGCCAACCGGGGCAACACCACGACCTCGTTCGCGCTCTCGTATCGCGGGCGGGACCCGCAGACGGTGGCCACCGTGACCAACACGCTGGCCTCCTTCTACATCGAGGAAAACCTCAAGGCGCGCGAGCGACAGGCCACCGGCACCGCCGAGTTCCTGAAGGTCCAGCTCAACGACGCCAAGCGACGGCTGGACGAGCAGGAGGCGCGGATGGGCGAGCTGCAGCGCCGCTACCTTGGTGAGCTTCCCCAGCAGCTGCAGGGCAACCTCGCCACGCTCGAGTCGCTCAACACGCAGCTGCGTATCAACAGCGACAACCAGACCCGGCTGGCCGAGCGTCGCGACCAGATCGCGGGCCAGCTCGCCCAGGCCAAGCTCAACAGTGGCGGACCCGAGCCCGACGAGGTCCGCCTCGCCCGGCTGCAGCAGGAGCTCGTCACGCTGCGGATCAAGTACACCGATCTCTGGCCGGACATCATCCGCATCAAGGATGAGATCGAGCGGCTGCAGAAGGACATGGCTGCGCCCAAGCCGAAGCCCAAGCCGGTCGCGGGCCCGCCCACCCCCGAGGTGGCGCGCCTGCAGGACGCCCTGGGCTCGGTGGAGACCGAGCTCCGGCTCGCCAAGCAGGACCAGACGCGGCTGAAGCAGGGCATCAGCAACTACCAGGCGCGCCTCGACAACGCTCCCAAGCGGGAGCAGGAGTACCTCGACGCCACCCGGGACTACCAGGGCACCAAGGAGCTGTACCAGACCCTGTCGAGGAAGTACGACGACGCGCTCCTCGCCGAGAGCATGGAGCAGCGGCAGAAGGGCGAGCAGTTCCGGATCCTCGACTCGGCGCTCCCCTCGGGAACGCCGGCGGCGCCCCGCCGGTCCCGCCTGCTGATCGCGAGCCTGGCGCTTTCGCTCGTGCTCGGCGCCGGCGCCATGGTCCTGGCCGAGCTGCTCGACACCTCGTTCCATTCTTCGCGCGATCTCCGCGCGTACACCACCGTGCCGATCCTGGTGAACATCCCGCGTATCGTCACCGGGGCCGACTTGCGCCGGCGGCGGTGGCGGTTCCGGCTCGCCGCGGTGGGGGTGTTGGTGGCGCTGGTGGTGGTCGGCGGCTCCTCGTACTTCTTCGCGCACGGCAACGAGCAGCTCGCCCAGCTACTCTCCCGCGGCGATCGCGCCTCGTAGCGACCGGTCATGGCGCTCTACCTCGACTTCTACGGCTTCGACCGGGACCCGTTCGGGGTAACGCCCGATCCCGACTTCCTGTTCATGACCCCCGGGCACAAGGAGGCGCTGGCGCAGCTCCTCTACGCGATCCAGGAGCGGAAGGGCTTCATCCTGGTCTCCGCCGAGGTCGGCATGGGCAAGACGACCCTGCTGGAGGCCCTGCGCCGGGAGCTGGACAGCAACACCGCGGTCGCCTACGTGTCGAACTCGCTGCTCCCCTTCCCGGCCATTCTCGAGTACATGCTGGAAGAGTTCGAGATCGAGAAGCCGGGCGAGTCCGCGGCGCAGCGCCTGGTGGTGCTTCAGAACTTCCTGGTGGAGCGTCACAGCGCCGGGCAGAACACGGTGCTGATCCTCGACGAGGCGCAGAACCTCTATCCGCAGACGCTGGAGCAGATCCGGCTCCTGTCGAACTTCGAGACCACCAAGGAGAAGATCCTCCAGATCGTGCTGGTCGGGCAGCCGGAGCTGCTCGCCCGCCTGGAGATGCCGGAGCTGCGACAGCTCAAGCAGCGGATCTCGATCATCTGCACCATCCCGCCGATGACTCGCGCCGCCACCCGGAACTACATCCGGACGCGTCTGCGCATGGCGGGCGCCCGCGATCTCGGCATCCTCACCGAGGACGCGGTCGAGCAGATCGTCGAGTACGCCAACGGCATCCCGCGCGTGGTCAACACGGTCTGCGACCACTGCCTGCTCATCGGCTACGCGGATCAGACCCGGCGCATCGACCGCGGTATCGTGGATCAGGCGATCGGCTACCTCGAGGCCGGCGCCCGGCCGCGGGTCCGGACGCGCAGCAGCGTGAGCGTACGGCGCGCCCGCGCGCGGAGCCGGCCCAGCACGGTCAGCCCGCTTCGCTGGGGCCTGCTCGGCATGTCCGCGGCGGTGGTGAGCGGCCTCGTCGCCACCATCTTCTTCCACCCCGACCTGCTGCCCAATGCGGTGGATCTGTCGACCTCCTACCTGGCAGACCTTGCTCGCTCGGTCCGAGCGATGATCCCACGATGAGCAAGTTCTCGAAGGCCCTCGAGCAGGCGCAGCGTGAGCGCGCCATGCGGCTGCAGGCCGCTCCCCCGGCTGCTTCTCCGGCCGCGTCTCCCGTATCACACGTTTCGCCCCCGGCCCCGGCGGCCCCGCCCCCCGCTCCGCCGCCGCCCATCCCGCTCAACCCGCCGCCCCCGCCCGCGTCACCCGTGAGCGGCCCGACCGCGTCGGTCAGCGCGCCCCGTCGCCGATCCGTCACCGGTCCGCGCCGGTCTGCCAGCATCACCGGCGAGGTCGAGAGCCACCTGGTGAGCCTCGTCTCCCCGTCCGGCCTCGAGGCCGAGCAGTATCGGGCTCTGCGGCACGTGGTGGAGCAGAAGCACAAGAACCAGGCCCTGTCGGTGATCGCGGTCTCGAGCCCGGGCGTGGGCGACGGCAAGACCACGACCGCGATCAACCTGGCCGGCGCCCTCGCGCAGGGAGCCGACAACTCGGTGCTTCTGCTGGAGGCCGATCTCCGGCGGCCGTCGATCGGCACCGTGCTCGGCTTCAACGGGTCCCGCACCCTGGGCCTGGTGGACGCGATCCTCGATCCGAGCCTGTCGCTCTCGGACATCGTCCAGCCGCGCCCTCCGTTCAACCTGAGCGTGGTGCTGGCGGGTCAGGTGCCGGCGAGCCCGTACGAGGTGCTGAAGTCCCCGCGCCTCGGAGCCCTCCTCGACGAGGCGCGGACCCAGTACGACTTCATCGTGATGGACACGCCTCCGCTGGCGCTCGTCCAGGACTGCCGGGTGGTCGCCCGCTGGGTCGATGGAGTCGTGGTGGTGGTCGCGGCTCATCAGACGCCGCGCTCCCTGCTCGAGACCGCGCTGGACGTGGCCGATCCGGGCAAGCTGGTCGGAATCGTGTTCAACGGCTTCGACAATCTTGGCACCGGTCGTGGACGACACTACGCGGGCTACTACGCCGCCCCTGAGCGAGAAGAGTCGGACCGGAGCGGGGCCCTGAACCGGATCGGTCAACGGGTCGGCTCGATACTGCGGCGCGGCGACGACACCACCGTGAGAAGCCGACGCTTCCGGGGTCGTTCGCGGTGATTCTCGCGATCCTCGAAGGGCTGGTCCTCTCGCTCGCGGTTGCCGCGACCGCGTTCGCGTGGGGCCACCGTCTGTTCGTGGACTGGATCGACGTGGCCACGATGCTCGGCCAGGCGGGCGCGGTGTCGCTCTGCTGCATCACCGCCTTCTACTACAACGATCTCTACGATCTCCGGGTCGTCCGTAGCTTCAGCCTGTTCGCCTCGCGGCTCCTGCAGTCCTTCGGGGTGGCCCTGATGCTGCTCGGTCTCTTCTACACGATCGTTCCCGACGCGGGCATGACCGAGGGCGCGTTCGTGTCGGGGTTGCTGGTGGCGGCGGGGCTGCTCGTCCCGCTCCGGGCCATCGGCTACACGATCATGCGCCGGCGCGCCTTCGCGGACCGGGTGCTGGTGCTGGGCACCGGCCCGCTGGCTCGCCGCGTCATCCAGGAGATCGAGTCGCGTCCGAACTTCCGCTACGCGGTGGTCGGGGTCGTCGACGACGGCACCGGGGTCGATGCGGGTGACCTGCCCTACCCGGTGCTGGGGCCGCTCGAGCGGCTCGACAAGATCCTCGACGACGTGAAGCCGGACCGGCTGATCGTCGCCTTGACCGAGCGCCGGGGCCGCATGCCACTGACCCAGCTGCTCGAATGCGGGGCTCGGGGCATTCTGGTCGAGGACGGCCTTCGCACGTATGAGTACTTCACGGGCAAGCTGCCGATCGAGTCCCTGACCCCGTCGTTCCTGATCTTCTCCGGCGCCTTCCGCAAGTCGCGACTGCAGATGGGTCTGCGGCGTGCCAGCAGCCTCCTGCTCGCCGCCGTCGGGCTGCTGCTCAGCGCGCCGCTCATGGCGGTGATCGCGGTCGCGATCGCGATCGACTCGCGGGGGCCCGTGTTCTTCGTCGATCGGCGCGCGGGGCGCGGTGGCCGGCCCTTCAACCTGGTGAAGTTCCGCACCATGCACCCTCTGCCGCCCGGGGAGACGGTCGCGTCCTCGGTGTGGGACCGCGACGACGAGCTCCGGGTCACCCGCGTTGGCCGCTTCATCCGCAAGCTGCGTCTGGACGAGCTGCCGCAGTTCTGGAACGTCGTGAAGGGCGACATGGACCTCGTCGGCCCCCGTCCCGAGATCCTCGCGAACGTACAGACGATGAGCGAGGAGATCCCGTACTACGGCCTGCGGCACTCGGTGCGACCGGGCCTCACCGGCTGGGCGCAGACGCGCTTCGGCTATTCGGTCAGCCTCGAGCAGGTCACCGAGAAGATCCGCTACGACCTCTTCTACATCAAGCAGATGTCCTTCTGGCTGGACCTACGCATCCTGGTCGACACCGTGAAGATCATGCTATTTGGCCGCGGGGCCAAGTAGCCATCGCGCGGAGGCCATGGTGCTCCCGCTGATCTTCTGGGCCTGCTTTTTCCTCGTCGCCTATACGTACGCGCTCTATCCGGCCGTGCTCTTCCTCGTCTCCTCGGCCACGCGGCTCTCGCGGCGAGGCGCGGTGGGCGCCGGGGCGCCCCCGTTGCCGGCGGTCTCGATGGTGATCCCCGCCCACAACGAGGAGCGCCACCTGCCGGCCAAGCTCGCCAATCTGGCCGCGCTCGACTATCCGCGGGATCGGCTGGAGGTGCTGTTCGTCTCGGATGGCTCCACCGACGCCACCAACAAGATCCTCGGGCGCGCCGCGGAGGCGGGCAAGCTCACGCTGCTCGCGCTGCCCGCGCGAGGGGGCAAGTCCAACGCCCTGAACCAGGCCGTCCCGCGCGCGAGGCACGACATCCTGGTGTTCTCGGACGCGGCCACCCTCTTCGCCCCGGACGCGGTGAGCAAGATGGTGCGGCACTTCGAGGACCCGCGCGTGGGCGTGGTGTGCGGCGCGCTGCAGTTCCAGGCCAGCACCGAGTCGCGCCAGACCGAGGGGCTCTACTGGCGCTACGAGTCGCTGCTGCGCCGGATGGAGTCGAGGATCGGGGTCACCCTGACCGCCAGCGGGGCGATCTACGCGCTCCGCCGCGCGTGCTTCGTGCCACTCGCTGCCGACACCCTGGTCGAGGACCTCGTGGTGCCCATGACCGCCCGCCGGCTCGGCTTCCGGGTGCTCTACGATCCCGAAGCGCGCGGAACCGACTTCGCGGCCGCCACGGTGGCCGGCGAGTTCTCCCGGCGGGTCCGGATCGCCACCGGCAGCTTCCGGGCTCTGGGCGGCCTGCTGCGGGGTCCGCTCGACCCGGTGACCGCCTTCGCCTTCGTCTCGCACAAGCTCCTGCGGTGGACGTTGCCGTTCCTGCTGATCGGCATGCTGGTGACCAGCGCGGCCATGCTCCATTCCCTGCTCTATCGGGCGCTCTTCGTGCTGCAGATGCTCTTCTACGGCTGGGGTCTGGCCGGCTATCTCCTCCGCCCGCGCATCCAGGACATCCGCTACGCGCTGGTGCCCTACTACCTGCTGGCCATGCACCTGGCGTTCCTGGTCGGCTTCGTCCGGTACCTGTCCGGACGTCGAGAGATCGAATGGGGCCAGGTCCACTAGTCGGGGAGCGGGCATGAAGCCCCGCCTGCTCGAGCTGCTCGTCTGCCCGGCCTGCAAGGGCGATCTGGCCCTGCGCGCGGAGGCATCGGCCGCCGAGGAGATCGAGACTGGAGCGCTCACCTGCGCGCCGTGCGCGGTCACCTATCCGATCCTTCGCGGCATCCCTCGCTTCGTGGGCCAGGACGCCTACGCGGAGAGCTTCGGCGACGAATGGCATCGCTTCCGGACCGTCCAGCTCGATTCGGCCAACGGCACGACCGAGTCCCAGGACGGCTTCGCGCTCAAGACCGGGCTCCGGGCGGACGACGTGCGCGGTCGCCTGGTCCTGGACGCCGGGGTGGGCGCCGGCCGCTACGCCGAGGTGATGGCCCGCTGGGGAGCCGAGGTGGTGGGCGTCGACCTGACCCGGGCGGTGGACGCGGCGGCCGAGAACCTGCGCTCCTGGCCCGGCGCGCATCTCGTCCAGGCCGACATCTTCGCGCTGCCGTTCCGGGACGAGACCTTCGACCTGGCCTATTCGATCGGAGTGCTCCATCACACTCCGGATACCGCGGCCGCGTTCCGGCGCGTCGCGGCCATGGTGAAGAAGGGCGGCCAGCTGGCGGTGTACGTCTACCACGCGGGCGGGCTCATGCGGTACGTGTCGGACACGCTGCGCGTCGTCACCACGCGGCTGCCCCGGCCGGTCGTGTACTACGGCTCGCTCGTCGCGGTGCCGCTGCACTACGTGCACCAGCTCCCGGTGGTCGGCCGGGTCAGTCAGATCCTGCTCCCCACCATCGACCACCGGCACTGGCGGTGGCGGTGGCTCGATACCTTCGACTGGTACACGCCGAGGTACCAGTGGAAGCACCGCTACCCGGAGGTGCTGCGCTGGTTCCGGGAGTCGGGCTTCACCGATCTCTACGTGGCGGACGAGCCGGTCTGCGTCCGCGGCGTCAAGACGTGAGGCGCCGATGAGCATCCCCGCGCCCGCGGCCCCCTCGGCCTTCCGCGCATCGGCCGGCCGCCGCCAGTCGTTCGCCTACGGGGGGTTGATCGTTTTCACGATCCTGCTCTACTTCCGGCCGAACGAGTGGCTGCCCATCGGGACGTTCCCGCTGGTGAAGATCGTGGCCCTCAGCTCGCTGGCCGGACTGTTCATCGTGCAGATCAGCGAGGGCCGGCCGCTGTCTCTCATGCCCCGGGAGCTCAAGCTCCTCCTCGGCCTCACCGGCCTGATGCTGGTCTCGATGGCGGTCGGACTCGACCCCGCCAGCAGCTTCGACTCCTTCACCAACGACTTCCTCAAGGTGCTGCTGATCTTCGTCCTGATGGTCAACGTGGTGAACACGTTCAAACGGCTCCGGCGGCTGATCGAGGTGACGGTGGTGTGCGGGATGCTGCTCGCCTTCGGCAGCCTGGTCCAGTTCGCCCGGGGGCAGAATCTCGGGGACGGGTTCCGCGCGACCGGGATCGTCGGGGGTATGTTCGGCAATCCGAACGACCTGGCCCTGTCCCTGAACATCCTGCTGCCGCTCGCGATCGGGCTCGCGCTGAGCCGGCCGGCGATCGCGGTCAAGCTCTTCTACTGGAGCTGTGCCGGACTCCTCGGCCTCGCGACCCTCGTGAGCTACTCGCGGGCGGGCTTCCTGACCCTGGCCGTCGTGGGGCTGTTCCTCATGGTGCGGCTGCGGCGCCGATACCCCGCCTTCCTCGCGCTGGGGGTAACCGCGGCGCTGGTGGTCGTGCTCGTGGCCCCCGGCAGCTTCTGGGCGCGGGTGTTCACCGTGTTCGACAGCTCGGGGGATGCGCAGGCGGCGCAGAGCTCGGAGCTCAGATGGAGCCTCTTGTGGCGCGCGCTCGAGGTGGCCGGCTTCAACCCCCAGCGGTGGCTTCTGGGAGTCGGGATCAGCAACTTCCACATCGTGTCGGTGCGGGAGCTGGCCCAGCACAACGCCTACCTGCAGATCTTCAACGAGGTGGGGCTCCCCGCCTTCATCCTGTACGCGATGTTCATCTTCGGGCTGATCCGGGCGATGGGACGGATCGCGCGCGCCTACGAACGGGATCGGGCGCACCGCCACGTGTGGATGCTGGCGGTCAGCCTCCAGATCTCGCTCGTGGCCTACGCGGTCGGGAGCTTCTTTGCCCCGGTCGCGTATCTCTGGTACCTGTACTACGTCGCCGGCTTCGCGGTCTGCCTGAAGATCCTGGTGCTGGCCAGCAATCGCCGCCGCCAGCCGGCACCGCAGAAGGAGCAAGGCCGTGTGTGGTATCTACGGCGCGCTTAGCGCCGATTCCGGCCGGCCGATCCCGGCCGATCTGCTGGCCCGGATGGGAGAGTCGCTCTCCCATCGCGGCCCGGACGGCGGCGGCGTCCATCTCGACGGTCCACTCGGCTTCGGCATGCGGCGGCTCAGCATCATCGACCTCGCGGGCGGCGAGCAGCCGATGCCGAACGAGGACCGCACGATCTGGGTGGTGTTCAACGGCGAGATCTACAACTACCGGGAGCTGACCGCCGAGCTGAAGGCGCGCGGGCATCGCTTCAGCAGCGCCTCCGACACCGAGGTCCTGCTCCACCTGTACGAGGAGCACGGGGAGCGCTGCGTCGAGCCGCTCCGGGGGATGTTCGCGTTCGCGATCTGGGATGCGCCCCGACGGAGCTTGCTGCTGGGACGCGACCGGCTGGGCATCAAGCCGCTCTACTACGCCGCGACGGCCGACGGCCTGCTCTTCGGCTCGGAGCTGAAGGCGCTCCTGCAGAGCCCGTGGCTCTCGCGACGCGTTGACCGTCGGGGCCTGGTGGCGTACCTGCGATATGGATACGTCCCCGATCCGCACTCGATCCTCGAGGGAGTGACCAAGCTGCCGCCCGGGCACACCCTGCGGGTGGAGGACGGGCGCCCGGGGATCCCCCGCCCGTACTGGAAGCCCACGACGTTCTTCGGCCGGCCCCGGCCGCTCCAGCGAGAGGACGATGCGGCGGCCGAGCTCTGGGCGCGGATCGAGGACTCGGTGCGCGCCCACCTGGTGAGTGACGTCCCGGTCGGGGCCTTCCTCAGCGGAGGGCTCGACTCGAGCACCGTCGTGGCGATCATGGCGGGGGCCGCCGGGGCGCCGATCGAGACGTTCTCGGTCGGGTTCCGCGAGGACCGCTACAACGAGCTCCCGTATGCCCGTCGGGTTGCGGAGTGGTGTGGAACCTCTCACCACGAGCTGCTGGTCGAGCCCGGAGACCTCAAGGTTCTCGACGAGCTGCTGGCCGGCTTCGACGAGCCGTTCGCCGACTCCTCGGCCATCCCCACCTACCTGGTGTCTCGCCTGGCCCGGCAGCACGTGAAGGTCGTCCTCTCCGGGGACGGCGGAGACGAGATCCTGGCCGGCTACGAGCGGTATCAGGTCGACCACCGGCGGCGCTGGCTCGGCGTCCTCGGCGACCTGCACCTGGGGGCGCCACTCCGGGCCCTGAGCGGCGTGCTGCCGGTCGGCGGGGGCAAGAACATCCTCCGCAACCTGTCCTGGCCTCGGACGCGACGGTATCTCGAATCGATGTCGCTGTTCCGGGAGGACGCCCTCCGCGAGGCCTTCGCCTCCGCCCCGCTGGAACCCTACGAGCTCGACGGCTTCGCCGATCCCGACCTGGACCCGCTCTCGCGGCTCCAGGACCTCGACATGAAGAGCTACCTCCCCGGCGACATCCTCACCAAGGTCGACCGGATGAGCATGGCGAACTCGCTCGAGGCCCGGGTGCCGCTGCTCGACCACCGTCTGGTCGAGTTCGCGTGTGGTCTCCCGGTCGACCTGCGGGTGCGTGACGGCAGCGGCAAGTACCTGCTGAAGCGGGCCCTGCGCGGACGCATCCCCGACGAGCTCCTCACCCGGCCCAAGCAAGGCTTCGGCGTGCCGCTGGAGGCCTGGTTCTCGGGCAGCATCCGGGGCTTCTTCCGGGACCAGCTCGGGGACGGCACGCGGCTGGAGGGGCTCGGGATCGCCCGGAACGAGGTCGGGCGCCTCCAGGGGCTGTTCGAGCGGACCGGGCGGCGCGACTACTGCGACCGGCTCTGGGCGCTGGTCGTTCTCGATCGCTCGGTGCAGCGCCTCTTCGGGGTCAACGGATGAGCGCGGCGCGCCCCCCCGTCCTGCTGATGGGCGACACCCTGAACTTCGGCGGAACCGAGGGCCAGTTCGTGGAGGTCGCGTGCGGCCTGGACCGGACGCGCTGGGATCTGGACGTCGCGTGCATCCGGGCGGAGGGCCCGCTCCGGACGAAGCTCGAGACGGCCGGCGTCCAGGCGTGGAGCTGCGGCCGGGGCTCGTTCAAGTCTCCCCGTCTGCTGGGGGCGATCCGCGCGCTGTCGAGCCGGCTGCGCGCCCGCAAGGTCCGGATCGTCCACTCCTTCGACTTCTACAGCAACGTGCTGGGGGTTCCC
>Ga0207674_10000267_pt1 | contig 65608 bp, 48 predicted proteins | sample KBSCornC72_FD_184303 | JGI IMG/M metagenome (GOLD analysis project Ga0207674, IMG submission 184303) | Corn rhizosphere microbial communities from Kellogg Biological Station, Michigan, USA - KBS Corn C7-2 (SPAdes) (version 2) | ecosystem: Host-associated > Plants > Roots > Rhizosphere > Soil ...
CGGCGCCGAGCGATTGAGGGCGGCCGACGCGCGAGGCAGCGTCCTCCGCAGGCCGTGCAAGGAGGCCGCCGTATGAGCGCGGCGGGCGAGCCGAAGGCGAGCCGAGACCCGGAGGGCCGGCGCCGAGCGATTGAGGGCGGCCGACGCGCTAGACGGCGAGTTTGCCCATGACGATCACCACCCAGGGTCCGCCCGCCTCCGGCTGCCTGTTCGTGGTCGCGGCGCCCTCCGGGGGCGGCAAGAGCAGCATGGTGAACGCCCTGCTCGAGCGGGAACCCGGGATCCGCCTGTCGGTGTCGTACACGACGCGTCCGCCGCGCCCGGGCGAGCGCGAGGGCGTGCACTATCACTTCGTCGACCCGCCGCGCTTCGTCGCGCTGCAGGCCCAGGGCGAGTTCCTGGAATGCGCACACGTGCACGGCAACTGGTACGCGACCTCGCGGACCTGGCTCACCCAGCAGGTCGCAGCGGGCCAGGACGTGCTGCTCGAGATCGACTGGCAGGGCGCGCAGCAGGTGCGAAAGCTCGTGCCCGATTCGGTGCACATCTTCATCCTGCCGCCCTCCCTGGCGGCGCTGAAGGAGCGCCTGGAAAAGCGCGGCCAGGATCGACCGGACGTGATCGCGGCCCGGCTGGAGGCCGCGCGCGAGGAGATGCGGCACTGCGGCGAGTTCGACTATGTTATTATGAATCAGGACTTTGCACGGGCCGTCGACGACTTGTCCGTCATCGTGCGCGCCGCGCGCCTGACTGCACCGCGACAGCAGGCGCGCCACGCCAGGGTCCTCGCCCAACTGCTCGCGCCACCTGCATAGAGGAAAGCCATGGCCCGCATCACCATCGAGGACGCCCTCGCCAAGATTCCCAATCGCTTCGAGCTGACGCTCGCCGCGACGAACCGCGCCCGGCAGATCACCGCGGGCTCGACGCCGCTGCTCGAGCCCGACCGCGACAAGCCGACGGTCATCGCGTTGCGCGAAGTCGCGGCCGGCAAGGTCGGCATCGAGATGCTTCACAAGCCCCAGTCGACGCCCACGACCTGATGGCACGGCTGCATTGAACTGACGGGCCGCGGCCGCACGTCGTCCCCATGTCGGAAATCGTCGAATTCACCCGACATCTGGGGCACTATCTGCCGCGGCCCGACATCGCGCTCGTCGAGCGCGCGTTCGAGTTCTCCGAGACCGCCCACCGCGGCCAGTTCCGCAAGTCCGGCGAGCCGTACATCACGCACCCGCTCGCGGTCGCCAGCATCCTGTCGCAGTGGCGCCTCGATGCCGAAGGCCTCGCCGCCGCGCTGCTGCATGACGTGATGGAGGACACCTCCGTCACGCGCAGCGAGATCGAGCACACGTTCGGCAAGCCCGTCGCCGACATGGTCGACGGCGTCTCGAAGCTCGACCAGATCGAGTTCGCGTCGCGCGAGGACGCGCAGGCGGAGAACTTCCGCAAGATGCTGCTCGCGATGGCGCGCGACGTGCGCGTCATCCTGATCAAGCTCGCCGACCGCCTGCACAACATGCGCACGCTCGACGCGATGGCGCCGACGCACCGCCGGCGCATCGCGCGCGAGACCCTCGACATCTACGCGCCGATCGCCAATCGCCTGGGCCTGAACGCGCTCTATCTCGAGCTGCAGGATCTCTCGTTCAAGCACCTGTACGCGATGCGCTATCGCATCCTGGCGCAGGCGATCAAGACCGCGCGCGGCAACCGGCGCGAGGTGATGAATCGATTGATCGAGGTCATCCGCGAGGGGCTGGCCACCGCCGGCATCGCCGCGCTGGTGAGCGGCCGCGAGAAGACGGTGTACTCGGTCTACAAGAAGATGCGCGAGAAGCGCTACACGTTCTCGCAGGTGTTCGACATCTACGGCGTGCGCATCCAGGTCGCCGACAAAACGGCGTGCTATGCCGCGCTCGGCGTGCTGCACGAGCTGTACAAGCCCATTCCCGGCAAGTTCAAGGACTACATCGCGATCCCGAAAGCCAACGGCTACCAGTCGCTGCACACCACGCTGTTCGGGCCGTTCGGCACGCCGCTCGAGGTGCAGCTGCGCACGCACGAGATGCATCGCGTGGCGGAGACCGGCGTGGCCGCGCACTGGCTGTACAAGCAGGGCGGTCCGCTCAATCTCGCCGAGGCGCAGCGCGAGACGCATCGCTGGCTGCAGAGCCTGCTCGAGATCCAGTCGGAGTCGCGCGACTCGAAGGAATTCCTCGAGCACATCAAGGGCGACCTCTTCCCCGACGAGATCTACGTCTTCACGCCCAAGGGCAAGATCATGGCGTTGCCGCGCGGCGCCACGGCGGTCGATTTCGCGTACGGCGTGCACACCGACATCGGGCACCACTGCGTGGCCGCGCGCATCAACTACGAGCTCCTGCCTTTACGCACGGAGCTCAAGAACGGCGATCACGTCGAGATCCTGACCTCGCCCACCGCGCGCCCGAATCCGTCGTGGCTGTCGTTCGTTGCGACGGGCAAGGCGCGCTCGCGCATCCGCCACTACCTGAAGGGCCTGCAGCAGAAGGAATCCGCGGCGCTCGGCGAGCGGCTCCTCAACCAGGCGCTCGCCACGCTCAAGGTCGAGCCGGACGCGATCTCCTGGGACCGCTGGGAAGCGCTGCAAAAGGAATACGGAACGCGCAGCCAGCTCGAGATCCTCGCCGACATCGGGCTCGGCAAGCGCCTCTCGTTCGTCGTGGCGCAGGCGCTGACGCGACAGCCGGGCAAGGAAGAGGCGATCGTCACCGTGACGCCCACGAAGGGCGCCGCGCTGTCGCTGCGCGGCGTCGAAGGCGTCGCGATCCAGTACGCGAAGTGCTGCCGGCCCATTCCGGGCGACGCGATCGTCGCGCAGTTCCGCAAGGGCCAGGGGCTCATCGTGCACCAGCGCGACTGCGTGACGCTGCGCAAGCAGCGCGTCGACAGCGGCGAGCTCGTCGACGTCGAATGGTCGCCCGATGTCGCCGGCGTGTTCGAGGCGGGCATTCGCGCGCTCGTGGCCGATCGTCGCGGGCTCCTTGCCGATCTCGCAACGGTGATCGCCGACGCCAACGTCAACATCGATACCGTCTCGATGGAGCGACCCGATGGCGGCGAAGTGCTCGCCATCTTCTTCGGCGTGCAGGTGCACGACCGCCGGCATCTCGCGCAGCTCATCCGTGCGCTGAAGCGCGTGCCCGAAGTGCGGCGCATCGCGCGCGCGCGCACGTAGCAACCCCGGTCGTATGGGCGCCGCCGGCCTGCCGCGGCGGTTGCAGCCCGGGCGTGCGAGATATTAGAATCGGCGACGAAACAAATGTATCGGGGCCGTCCCGGCTCGGCCCCTCGAGCGCAATGATCGAGCGCATCGCCACCGATTCGTGCATGACGCGACGCGACGCCTCGTGACGTCCTGGTGGCGGCGCGAGCTCACGGCCCGCGCGCGCGCGGCGATCGCGGCCTCCTCGATTGCCGCGATGATCGGCGTATGGTGGCTCGCGAGCGGTCCCCTCGCCTGGGCGCCGCCGCTCTTCCTGCCGCCGCCGCAAGAAGTCGCCGCGACCTTCCTGCGCATGTGCGTCGAGCCGTACATCGGCAGCACTCTCTGGGTGCACGTCGTCGCGAGCCTGCGCGTGGTGATGACGGGGTGGCTGCTGGCCGGCCTGGTGGGGCTTCCGCTCGGCATCGCGATGGCGTGGTGGCGCCGACTCCGATGGATCGTCTTTCCCGTGTTCCAGCTGGTGCGGCCGGTCCCCCCGCTCGCATGGATACCGCTCGCGATCGTATGGCTCGGCATCGGCGACACGGCGCGCGTGTCGGTGGTGTTCATCGCGGCGCTCGTGCCGTGGCTCATGAACTCGATGCAGGCCGTGTACTCGGTCGACGCGCTGCTGGTGGCGGCCGCGCGCTCGCTCGGCGCAGGCGAGCGCCAGATCCTTACGCGCGTGGTGTGCCGCACCGCCCTGCCCACCCTCGTGGCCGGTGCGCGCATCGCGCTCGGCAATGCGTGGACGACGCTGATCGCGGCGGAGCTCCTCGCCGCCTCGGCGGGTCTCGGCTATATCGCGCTCAATGCGGCGCGCACGCTCGAGACCGCCGTGCTGCTCGTCGCGATGGCGATCATCGGGCTCCTCGGTGCGCTTTTCTCCGTCGGCATGCGCCGCATGACGCGCGTGCTCGCGCCGTGGTCCGTGCGAGCAACCGATGACTAGCGGCGGCGCGACGCCGGGCCCGATGCCGCGCGCGCGCCGCGTCCAGCCGGCGATCCTGTACGGCGTGGCGACGCTGGGGATCCTGCTCATCGCATGGGCGCTCGCGACCAGCGCATTCGCGCTCGTTGCGCCGCGCCTGCTGCCGTCGCCCGCCGTCGTGATCGAGCGCGCCGCGACGCTGATCACGACGCCCTTCAGCGGCGCGACGCTCGCCGGTCACGTGGTTGCTTCGCTGCAGCGCTGGCTCATCGGCGTGACGTTCGCCGTCGTGCTCGGCATTCCGCTCGGCGTGCTGCTGGCGTGGCTGCCACCGCTGCGCGCGGCCGTGACGCCCGCGTTCGAGCTCCTTCGATTCATCCCGCCGTTCGCCTGGGTGCCGATCGCGGTGCTGTGGTTCGGCGCATCGACGACCACGCAGGCGCTCGTCGTGTTCATCGCCGCGTTCCCGGCCTGCGTCATCAACGCCCAGCTCGGCGTCGGGCAGGTGGATCCGATCCTGCAGCGCGCGGCGCAGGTGCTCGGTGCCGGGCCGCTGGTCACGCTCGCACGCGTCGTCATGCCGGTCGCGGCACCGAGCGCGTTCACGGGCGTTCGCATCGCGGTGAGCAACGGCTGGATGGCGCTCGTGGGCGCGGAGCTGATCGTCGGCAAGCAGGGTCTCGGCTTTCTCATATCGCAGGGCCAGAACAACGATTCGGTGTCGACGATCTTCGTCGGCATCGTCGCGATCGGGTTGCTCGGTGCGCTCATCGATCTCGCCTTGCAGAAAGCGCAGGCGCGCATCCTTCCGTGGACGCCCGCCGCTGCCGGAGCGCGATAGCGTGCGAACCCGCAGCGCCGCACCGCGCCCCGCCGCCGCCACGGCGGTGTCGGGACCGAAGATGGAGATCCGCGGCGTATCGAAGCGCTTCGTCTCGCGCCGCGGCGAGGTCGACGCCCTCGCGACGTGCGATGTGGCGATCGCCAAAGGCGAGTTCGTCACGGTGGTCGGACCGTCGGGATGCGGCAAGTCGACGCTGATGATGATTGCCGCGGGGCTCGAGGAGCCTACGACCGGCGACGTGCTCGTGGACGGCACGCCCGCGGGGCCGGCGGGTCCGCGGCGCAGCGTCGTGTTCCAGAAGTTCGCGCTGTTCCCGTCCGAGACGGTGGCGCAGAACATCGAGTTCGGCCTGCGCGTGACGGGTGTCGCGCGGGCCGAGCGCGAGTCGCGGCTTCGCGAGCAGCTCGCGATCATGGGCCTCGAGCAGTTCACGCACGCGTATCCGCACGAGCTGTCCGGCGGCATGCAGCAGCGCGTCGCGATCGCGCGCGCGCTCGTGGTGCGTCCCGAGATCCTGCTGATGGACGAGCCGTTCGGCGCGCTCGACGCGCAGACGCGCTCGGTGCTGCAGGAGGAGGTCTCGCGCCTGCGCCGGGTGATGAGCTACACGGTGATGTTCATCACGCACAGCGTCGAGGAGGCGGTTTACCTTGGGGATCGCGTCATCGTGATGTCGCGCCGTCCGGGTCGAATCAAGAAGGAGATCGCCGTGCCGCGCGACGCCGCGTGGCGCGGCGGCGAGATCGAGGCCGCCAACGACTACGCCGATTTCAACGCGGTGCGGCGCGAGGTATGGGAGCTGGTACGGGAAGAAATCGTGCGCCAGTGAGGCGCGTTCGAGACACAACCGAGGAGGAATGACATGACAACGATCCTGAGCCGGACGCTGCGCGCCGGTTGCGCGGCCGCGATCGCGACCGCCCTGTTCGCCGCGCCGGCCGCTGCGGCGCCAGTGCACATCGTCCTGCAGAGCCAGGCGAACGAAGCCGGCTTCCCGCTGTGGCTCGCGCAGAAGCTGGGCTACTTCAAGGACGCCGAACTCGACGTGAAGATCCAGTACTTCGCCAACGGCGGCGCGGCGCTCGCGTCCGGCGCGGCGGGCGAATGGCAGGCGGGATGGACCGGCTCTCCGCCGTCGATCACCGGGTGGGCCAAATGGGGCCTCATTCCGGTGGGCACGATGATGAAGGAGGACCGCAACATCAAGCTCATCATGCGCAAGGATGCGCTGAAGGGCAGCTCGGCGGCGGAAGTGCTGAAGAGCAAGCCGATCGGCAGCGTCCCGAACAGCACGTGGAGCCAGGTGCTCTACGCCTGCGCGCGTCACTTCGGCGTCGATCCGAAGTCCATGAAGGTCGTGCCGCTCGATCCGCCGGTCACGCGCCAGGCGCTGCGCTCGGGAGACGTCGCATCGGGAACGACCGACTCGTCGCCCGACTACGACCTCGTGAACGACAAGGCGAACTTCGAGGTCGTGTGCGACGGCGCGATCGGCAAGACGTCGGTGATCGACCCGTACATCGTCACGCCGCGCTTCGCCAAGGACGATCCCGCGGCCGCCGCGCGCTTCGTCAATGCCGCGTACCGCGCGAACGAGTTCATCCGCAAGGACCGCGAGCAATCGGTGAAGTACCTGCTCGAGTACTACAAGGAAGCGGGGATCGACGGCAACGAGGCGAAGGCGCGCTACACCCTCGGCCTGCGCGATTTCCAGACGCTCGACGAGGCGCTCGCCGACATGAAGAGCGGACAGACCGAGAAGACGTTGCGCGAGACCGCCGAAGTGTTCGTCGCGGGCGGGTCGTACGACAAGGTGCCCGACCTGGGCGCTGCGGTGAAGGCCGGGCTGCCCATCCTCGAGGCGGCCAGGGCACTGCGCAAATGATCACGGAGCCCCGCGAGCGATGAGCGTCAGCAGGAACGAGTTCCAGCAGGAGTTCAAGGGCCGTATCGGCCGCACGTGGCAGGAGTCGCAGCCGTGGTGGCCGGAGCCGAAAGGCGCGAAGGCGGGCAGCCCGGACGTCGTGATCGTCGTTCTCGACGACATGGGCTTCGGCAGCCTCGGCTGCTACGGCAGCGAGATCGACACGCCGAACATCGACGCGCTCGCCTCGCGCGGCCTCGTGTACACGAGCTTCCACACCACGCCCCTTTGCTCGCCGACGCGCGCGTCGCTCCTGACCGGCCGCAATCATCACTCGATCGGCATGTCGATCATCGCCAACGCCGACAGCGGCTTCCCGAGCAAGCGCGGCGCGGTGAGCCACAACGCGGGCACGCTCGCCGAGATCCTGCGCGAGCGCGGCTACAGCACGCTCGCCATCGGGAAGTGGCACATCGCGCCGTCCGATCAGCTGTCGGCGGTCGGTCCTTTCGATCAATGGCCGCTCGGCCGCGGATTCGAGCGCTACTACGGCTTCCTCGACGCGGTGACGGACCAGTTCCAGCCCGAGCTCGTGCAGGACAACCAGAGCGTGCCGACACCCCGCACGCCGGAGGAAGGGTACACGTTGAACGAGGACCTGGTCGATCACGCGATCGCGTTCACGACCGACCAGGCCTCGCTCGCGCCCGACAAGCCGTACTTCCTCTATTTCGCGGCAGGCGCGACGCACTCGCCCCATCAGGCGCCGAAGGCGTACCTCGACAAGTACAAGGGCCGCTACGACGTCGGCTGGGACGTGATCCGCGAGCGCCGCCTCGCCAAGCAGAAGGCGCTCGGCATCGTTCCGCAGGATACGGAGCTCACCCCGCGCAATGCCGGCGTCGAAGCGTGGGACGAGCTCTCGGCCGACCAGCGGCGACTGTACGCGCGCTTCCAGGAGGCGTACGCGGCGTTCCTCGACCATACGGACCATCAGCTCGGGCGCTTCATCGACCACCTGGCACGCCTCGGTCGACTCGACAACACGCTGTTCGTGTTCCTGTCGGACAACGGGGCGAGCCAGGAAGGCCAGATCAACGGCTCGATCAGCACGACGTTCTACGAGAACGGCGAAGCCGAGACGCTCGACTACAACCTCGCGCGCATCGACGAGATCGGCACGCAGCACGCGCGCAACAACTATCCCATCGGCTGGGCGCAGGCGGGCAACACGCCGCTCAAGCGCTACAAGCAGAACACGCACGCCGGCGGGATCGTCGATCCGCTGATCGTCGCCTGGCCGAAGGGCATCGGCGCGCGCGGCGTGCGCACGCAGTTCCACAGCGTGATCGACATCGCGCCCACCATCCTCGACTGCATCGGGGTGGAGGCGCCCGACACGATCCGCGGCGTGCCGCAGATGCCCCTGCATGGGACGAGCATGCGCTACACGTTCGACGCCGACGGCGCGACGCGGCGCACGACCCAGTACTTCGAGATGTTCGGTCATCGCGCGATCTGGCACGAAGGCTGGAAGGCGGTCGCCTGGCACAAGCGCTATTCGTCGTACGACGAGGACGTGTGGGAGCTCTACCACCTCGCCGTGGACGTCGCCGAGAACCACGATGTCGCGCAGGACAAGCCGGAGAAGCTGAAGGAGCTGATCGACCTCTGGTGGCAGGAGGCCGAGAAGTACGACGTGCTGCCGCTCGACGACCGCGGCTTCGCGGAGCGCCGCGCGGCCTCGAAATCGCGCAAGGACGGGCCGCGCACCCGCATGCAGCACACCTATTTCAGCGGCGTCGGCCACGTCGCCGGCGGCGCCGTGCCGTTCACGCTGGATCGCTCGTACTCCATCGACGCGCACGTGACGCTCTCGCCCGGCGACGAGGGCGTCATCGTCGCCTGCGGCGGCGTATGCGGCGGCTATGCGCTGTACGTGCTCGATGGAAAGCTCGTCCACGATTACAACTACTATCAGCGCATCTACCGCGTCGAAGCCGCGCTGCCCGCAACGCGCGGGCCGGCGACGTTGCGCTATGCGTTCGAGAAGACCGGCAAGCTGCGCGGTGTCGGACGCCTGTTCGTGAACGGCGAACGCGCCGGCGAGGTCGAGATGCCCGCGACGTACCCCTACTTCATGGACTGGGAGGGCCTCGACGTCGGGCGCGACGCGCGCTCACCCGCGACGCCGGCGTACGCCGGGCGCGGGGAGTTTCCATTCAGCGGCAAGCTCGATCGCGTGGTCATCACGCTCGGCGAGGACGCCGGGGGACCGGGCGATCACGAGCCGGTCGACTGAGCCCGAGCCCTCACCACTGCGCCTCGCGCTCGGGCGTCGCCGAGATCTTGTGGATCGAAAGATCCGCGCCGTTGAACTCGGCTTCCGCATCGAGGCGAAGGCCCACGGTGGCGCGCAGCAGGCCGTAGACGATCACGCCGCCGACGAGCGCCACCGCGATGCCGAGGAGCGTGCCGGCGAACTGCGCCGCCAGCGACACGCCGCCCAAGCCGCCGAGCGCAGCGCTGCCGAAGATGCCGGCGGCGAGGCCGCCCCACGTGCCGCACAGCCCGTGCAGTGGCCAGACGCCGAGCACGTCGTCGATCTTCCAGCGGTTCTGCGTCCACGTGAAGAGGTAGACGAACAGCGCGCCCGCGATGGCGCCCGTGACGAGCGCACCGAGCGGGTGCATCACGTCGGACCCCGCGCAGATCGCGACGAGGCCCGCCAGCGGACCGTTGTGCACGAAGCCCGGGTCGTTGCGGCCGGCCGCAAGGCCCGCGAGCGTACCGCCCGCCATGGCCATGAGCGAGTTGATCGCGACGAGCCCCGAGATCTTGTCGAGCGTCTGCGCGCTCATCACGTTGAATCCGAACCAGCCGACCGACAGGATCCAGGCACCGAGCGCGAGGAACGGGATCGACGACGGCGGATGCGCGCTCACCAGGCCTTCGCGGGTGTAGCGCCCGCGCCGCGGCCCGAGCAGCAGCACGGCGGTCAAGCCGATCCAGCCGCCCATGGCGTGCACGACCACGCTGCCGGCGAAGTCGTGGAATTGCGCGCCGGTGACGCGCTCGAGCCACGCCTGGATGCCGAAGTGGCCGTTCCAGGCAATCCCCTCGTAGAACGGGTAGACGACGGCAACGAGCGCGAAGGTCGCGGCGAGCTGCGGGCTGAAGCGCGCCCGCTCGGCGATGCCGCCCGACACGATCGCGGGGATGGCCGCCGCGAACGTCAGGAGGAAGAAGAAGCGAACCAGCTCGTAGCCGTTGCGCTGGGCGAGCGACGGCGCGCCGGCGAAGAACGTCGTCCCGTACGCGACGGCGTAGCCGATGAAGAAATACGCGATGGTCGAGACGGCGAAGTCGCAGAGGATCTTCACCAGCGCGTTGACCTGGTTCTTGCGCCGGACCGTGCCGAGCTCCAGGAACGCGAACCCGCCGTGCATGGCGAGTACCAGGATCGCGCCGAGCAGGATGAACAGCGCGTCGCCCGCGGCCTTCTGCTCCATCTCTCCCCCTCGGCGCCAAAGGCGCCCTCAACGCAACGCCGCCCCGTACGTGCGGGGCGGTCGATGGTCTGGCGAAACGAAAGCCGTTACGCGGGCTGGCTCGCCAAAAGCTGCTGCAATTCTCCGCTCTGGTACATCTCGCGCATGATGTCGCAGCCGCCGACGAACTCGCCGTTGACGTAGAGCTGCGGGATCGTCGGCCAGTTGGAGAACTCCTTGATCCCCTGGCGAAGATCGCCGTCCTGCAGCACGTTGAACGTGGCGTAGTCGGTCACGCCGCAGCGGCGCAGGATCTCGATGGCCGTGGCGGAGAAGCCGCATTGCGGGAACTGCGGCGTGCCCTTCATGTACAGGACGACGCGGTTACCGGCGACCTGTTGGCGGATGGTGTCGTGGATGTCGTTCATGGCGGAGGCCTTGCAAGGACGTTCGGGTGGATTCTAGCAAGTGGGGGCGCGGCGGGGCCCGTGCAAGCCTACTCCTTCACCGCCCCCGTGAGCCCCGACACGTAGTACTCGACGAAGAACGAGTAGAGGATCGCCACCGGAAGGGAGCCGAACAGCGCCCCGGCCATGAGCGAGCCCCAGTGGTAGACGTCGCCTTCCACCAGCTCGGTGACGACACCGACCGGCACGGTCTTGACCTCGGACGACGAGATAAACGTGAGCGCGTAGATGAACTCGTTCCACGACAGGGTGAAGGCGAAGATGCCGGCCGAGATGAGACCCGGCACGGCGAGCGGCAGGACGATCCGGCGCAGGATCTGCCAGCGGCTGGCGCCGTCGATCAGCGCGCATTCCTCGAGCTCGAACGGGATGGACTTGAAGTAGCCCATCAGCAGCCACGTGCAGAACGGGATGAGGAACGTCGGATACGTGAGGATCAGGGCAAAGCGCGTATCGAAGAGGTCGAGCTTGTAGACGATGGCCGCGAGCGGAATGAAGAGGATCGACGGAGGGACGAGGTACGCGAGGAAGATGCTCATGCCGACATACCGCGATCCGCGAAAGCGCAGCCGCTCGATGGCGTAGGCGGCCAGCACGCTGGCGCCGATCGAAATGATCGTCGACACCACGGTCACGATCAGCGTGTTGACGAGCCAGTCCGGGTACGCGGTTTCGAACAGCAGCTTGTGGATGTGCGCGAACGTGGGGTGCTTCACCCAGAAGGGATTACCCTCGCGCGACAGCAGCTCCTCGTTGGGCTTGAACGCGGTGATCGCCATCCAGTAGAACGGGAAGAGCAGCACGATCAGGAACCCGGCGAGCGGGATGTACACCGTTACCACGCGCCGGGGCAGCGACACGAGGTAGTTCATGCCCTGCGTGTCGGTCGCGCGGTCCTCGCCGCGCGCGACTTCGGCGCTCGCGCTCATGCCAAGGGCCCCGTGCCGCCCGGAGTCGGCGACCGCCCGCCTCGCAGGCAGCGCGCGCGGCAGTTCATTTGTCGCTCCCGCCCTGCTGCCACGCGCGCCGCTGCAGGCCGAAGTAGCTGAACAGGATGGCGGCGATCAGGAACGGCACCATCGCGGTGGCGATCGCCGCGCCTTCGCCGAGGCTGCCCCCGGGAATCGCGCGCTGGAACGAGAGCGTTGCCATCAGGTGCGTCGCGTTCAGCGGGCCGCCGCGCGTGAGCACGTAGATCAGCTGGAAGTCGGTGAACGTGAACAGCACCGAGAACGTCATGACCACCGCGATGATGGGCGTGAGGAGCGGCAGCGTGACATGGCGGAACTGCTGCCACGGCGAGGCACCGTCGAGGCTCGCCGCCTCGTAGTAGGACGGCGAGATCGTCTGCAGCCCTGCGAGCAGCGTGATCGCGACGAACGGCACCCCGCGCCAGATGTTCGCCGCGATGGTGGAGAAGCGCGCGTTCCACGGATCGCCAAGGAAATCGATGTACGTGTCGATGATCCCCGCCTTGTGGAGCGCCCAGCTGATGATGGAGAACTGCGAGTCGTAGATCCACCAGAAGGCGATGGCCGACAGCGCGGTCGGCACGATGAACGGCAAGAGCACGATCGCGCGCAGGATCGCCTTGAACGGCAGGTGCTTGTTCAGCAAGAGCGCGAGCCAAAGGCCGAGCGCGAACTTGATCACGCTCGCGACCGCCGTATAGAAGATCGTGTTGAAGAGCGCCAGCCGCGTGACCGCGTCGTTCCACAGGAACTCGAAGTTTCCGAGCCCGATGAAGTGGCCGGCGCGGCCGATCTTGGCGTCGGTGAATCCGAGCCACGTGCCGAGACCGAGCGGATACGTCAGGAAGATGAGCAGGAGCGCGCCCGCGGGCACCATGAACAGCAGGCCCAGCGCGTTGCGGCTGTCCTGGAGGCGCGCGAGGAGCCCGCGCGTGGGATGATTCACCACGCGCGAAGGCTGGGCTGCAACCGGGGTCGACATTCAGTGAGGCCGCAAGCGTGTGCAGGCGATTGTCCCCATCGAGCGGCGGCGACAGCCGTGCGCTCGAATGGGGACCGATAGTGCGTGCCGGCGAGGCCGGCGTCGTCCTCGTCTCTAGACCTTGTAGTAGCGCTCTGCGCGCGCCTGCGCCCGTGCCGCCGCTTCCTTCGGGCTCTTCGAGCCCGACGCCGCCTCGGCAACCATGTTCGGGATGATGAAGTCCGCGGTCGCGGCGGCGGATGCGTAGCCCATCGTGCCGGCGTAGCCGTTCGGCGTCATGTCCTTCATGCAGTCGCGATACGGCGTGTTCTTCGGATCGGAGGTCCAGAACGGCGTCTTCTCGTACGCGGCCAGCGGGTGGCACACGTAGCCGATCGACGCCTCCTGCCAGGGCACGTACTGCTCCTTCTCCATCATGAAGCGCAGGTATTCCTTCGCGGCGTTCGGATACTTCGTGTACTTGAAGATCATCATCGGGAAGACGAGGTTCAGCACGCGATCCTTCCCGTCGAGCCCATGCGGGAACTTGCCGTGCTGGATGTCCTTGGCGATCTCCTGCAGCTTCGGGTCGCTCGACGTCTTCGCCGCGTAGTAGATCGAGATGCCGTTGGCGGTGAGGCTCAGCTGGCCGTCGAGGAACGCCTTGTTGTTGTTCGGGTCGAGCCAGGACAGCGTGCCGGGAATGAACGTCTCGTAGAGCTGCTTCCCGTACTCGAGCGCGGCGATGGTCTCGGGACTGTTGATCACGACATTGTTCTTGGCATCGACCAGCTTGCCGCCGTGCGCCCACACGAGCCAGTGCGTCCAGCTCGAGTCGCCCGTGGCATTGCCGAGCGCGAACCCCGCGGGCGTGCCCTTGGCCTTCAGCGCCTGGCAGAGCTTGAGGAAGCCCGGCATGTCGTTCGGGAAGGCGTCGAATCCGGCCGCCTTCAGCATGCTCTCGCGATAGACCATCGCGTTGCCGGCCGCGCCCATCATGATCGCGACCCAGCGGTTGTTGTGCATCCCGTAGTCCTTGGCGGCCTGGTACCAGCCGCCGTACTTCGCGCCGAGATAGCTGGCGAGGTCGCTCACGTCGACCAGCTTGTCGGGATACTGGTGCGCATCCTCCATCGTGCTGATGATGATGTCCGGACCGCTGCCGACGTTCGCGGCGACCGCCGCCTTGGGCCGCACGTCCTCCCATCCCTCGGCATCGACGCGCACCTCGACGCCGGTCATCTGCGTGAATTTCTTGGTGTTGGCCGCCCACGTGTCCTCGTCGCCCTGCACGAAGCGCTTCCAGCGCAGCACGCGCAGCTTCGCGCCCTTCTCCGGCGTCACCTTGTAGCTCTGCGCTGCGGCGTCGGCCGGCAGCAGCAGGCCGCCCGCGCCGATCGCCGCGCCACCCGCCACACCGGCGGTCGCCTTCAGGAACTCACGACGGTTGAAATCGCTCATGACCCTCCTCCTCGGTGGTTGTGTATCGAGCCGCGCGTTCGCACGCCGCTCGTGAAAAGCCTCAGGCCGCCAGACGCTGCCCGCTTGCAGCGTCGAACAGATGCGCGCGGGCCGGGTCGGGCATGAGCGTGACGCGATCGCCCGGACCGCAGCTTACGCGGTCGCGCACGAGCGACGTCAGCTCCTGGCCCCTGAACTTGCAGAAGAGCTGCGTGTCGGCACCCGTCGGCTCGACCACGACGACCTCGGCCGGCAGACCTTCGCTGTGCGCGAGCGCGCAGTGCTCGGGTCGCATGCCGTAGAGCACCTCCTGGCCGTCGTCCGCGCGCGCGCCGCGCGGCAACGGCAGCCGCACGTCGTCGCCGAACTCGATCACGCGGGCGCCGCCGTCGACGCGCGCCACGCCGGGCACCATGTTCATCGCGGGCGAGCCGATGAATCCGGCGACGAACGTATTGACCGGGTGGTCGTAGAGCTCCAGCGGATCGCCGATCTGCTCGACCAGTCCGTCGCGCATGACGACGATGCGATCGGCCATGGTCATCGCCTCGATCTGGTCGTGCGTGACGTAGATCGACGTGGTCTTCAGGCGCTGGTGCAGCTCCTTGATCTCGGTGCGCATCTGCACGCGCAGCTTCGCGTCGAGGTTCGACAGCGGCTCGTCGAAGAGGAACACCTGCGGATCGCGCACGATCGCCCGACCCATGGCGACGCGCTGGCGCTGCCCACCGGAGAGCTGCCGCGGATAGCGGTCGAGATAGGCGCCGAGGCCGAGGATGTCGGCGGCGCGGCTCACGCGCGCCTCGATGTCCTTCTTCGACTGGCGCGCGAGCATCAGCGCGAACGACATGTTGTCGCGCACCGTCATGTGCGGATAGAGCGCGTAGTTCTGGAACACCATCGCGATGTCGCGCTCCTTGGGCGGCACGCGGTTCACCACGCGACCGCCGATCACGATCTCGCCCTCGGTGATCTCCTCGAGGCCCGCGATCATGCGCAGCAGCGTCGACTTGCCGCACCCGGACGGGCCCACGAGCACGCAGAATTCACCGTCCGGAATGGCGACGTCGACGCCGCGAATGACGTGCGTCGAGCCGAACCGCTTGTGCACGGCGGCGATGGTCACCGCGGCCATTGCTTCTCCTCCTCGCGCCCTCTGGCGGGCGTCTCGCTGCGCGTCATGCGCCCGGCGACCGCGTGCCCTCGACGACCGGATAGTCCGGCCGCCCCGTGCGCAGCCACGTGACGATGTTCTGCGCTGCCTTGCGCCGAAGCTCGCGCTCGGACTCGACCGAGAAGAAGGCGGCGTGCGGGGTCAGGATCACGCGGGGATCGCGGGTGAGCGGGGAGTCGGCAGGCACCGGCTCGACCGGCAGCACGTCGAGCGCGACGCCCCGCAGTATTCCAGCATCCAGCGCATTCAGCAAATCGGACAGCGCGATCACCGCGCCGCGGGATGTGTTGACCAGCGTCATCCCCGGCCGCGCCGCCGCGAAGAAGCGACCGTCGACGAGGCCGCGGGTCTCGTCGTTGAGCGGTGTGTGCAGCGAAACGACGTCGCAGCCGACGGCGAGCTCGGGCAGCGTGCGCACGCGCTCGACGTACGCCGGAAAGTCGCCGTCGATGAGGTACGGGTCGTAGGCCATCACGCGCTTGAAGAGGTTGCGCGACACGTGCGCCATCCGCTTGCCGATGCGGCCGAGCCCGACGATGCCGAGCGTGAGCTCGGCCGGACGCCGCAGCACGCCCGAAGACAGGTAGTGCCAGCGCCCGCCCCGCACGTCGCGGTCGTACGCGACGATGTTGCGCAGCGACGCGAGCGCGAGGGCGAGCGCGTGCGTCGCGACCTCGCCCACACCGTAGTCGGGCGAGTTCGCGACCCAGACGCCGCGCCGGGCGCACGCCGCCGTGTCGATGGTGTCGTATCCGGCCCCGATGCGGCTCACCACACCGAGCCGCGGCAGCGCGTCCACGACCGTCGCCCCGATCGGCGCGTACTGCAGCAGGATGGCGCTGCAGTCGCGCCCCGCCGCGACCACCTGCGCCTCGGACTTGCACTGCCCCAGCACCAGCTCGAGGCCCGCATCCCCGAACAGGGTGCGCTCGAGGTCGATGTCCGGGAAATCGAAGTCGGCGAAGAGAACCTTGGCCATCGCGAAAGCGGTGAGGCGCGGGCGCTGAACTTAAACCGCGGCTGCCGCGCGGGTCAAGCCTGATTCGACGTCGCCCCGGTCCTTCACCCGCAACCGGAAGCGGCGGACCTGCGGCGCGTAGAATCGCGCGCAATCGAAGGAGACCTGCATGACGCTTCTCGCCACCACCATCGCCGGCAGCCTGCCCAAGCCCGAATGGCTCGCCGAGCCGAACCAGCTGTGGGCACCGTGGAAGCTCGCCGGCGACGCGCTCGTCGCGGGCAAGGAAGACGCCGTGCGCCTCGCGCTCTTCGATCAGGAGCACGCCGGGATCGACATCGTCACCGATGGCGAGCAGACGCGGCGGCACTTCGTGACCACCTTCATCGAAGGCCTCGACGGCGTGGACTTCGAGCACAAGCGCACCGTGCGCATCCGCAATCGCTACGACGCCGCCGTTCCCGTCGTGGTCGGGGACGTGGCGCGGCGCCACCCGATCTACGTGGACGACGCGCGCTTCGTGCGATCGCAGACCGGCCGGCGCGTGAAATACACGCTGCCGGGGCCGATGACCATGGTCGATACGCTGTACGACGCGCATTACGGCAGCCGGGAGAAGCTCGCGTGGCGATTCGCCGAGATCCTGAACGACGAGGCGCGCGCGATCGCGGCGGCAGGTGTCGACGTGATCCAGTTCGACGAGCCGGCCTTCAACGTCTACTTCGACGAAGTGCGCGACTGGGGCGTCGCCACGCTCGAGCGCGCGCGGCAGGGCCTCGCGTGCAAGACCGCGGTTCACATCTGCTACGGCTACGGCATCAAGGCGAACAACGACTGGAAGAAGACGCTCGGCGGCGAGTGGCGCCAGTACGAGCAGACGTTTCCCCTGCTCGCGCGCTCGGCCATCGACCAGGTCTCGCTCGAGTGCGCCAACTCGCACGTGCCGATCGACCTCATCGGCCTCCTGGGCGACAAGGACGTCCTGGTCGGGGCCATCGACGTCGCCAGCGAGCGCGTGGAGACGCCGGAGGACGTCGCGGCGGTGATTCGCAGCGCCCTCGAGCACGTGCCGGCAAGCCGCATCCAGCCCTGCACCAATTGCGGCATGGTCCCTCTGGCCCGGAACGTGGCCCGGGCGAAGCTCGAATCCCTTGCGAAAGGTGCCGCTCTGGTGCGGCGGGAGCTTTCGTAACGATTTTTGGTTAGTTTAGACAGTTATGTTCGGCGGCCCGACGGTGGCCGACGCGGACCGTTGCATGGACGCAACACCTTGACGGCAAAGGGCACCGGGGCGTCGCTTTTTGGCGTCAGATCGGTGTATAGTCCGGCCCGTGTTTTGTTCCAAGCCGTAAAGCACCGCTCGGGTACGACCGCCAAGCTGTCTTCTTCTCCGCCGCTCTACCCTGTCGTACTTTCCTTGAGATCGAAACATCGTCCGGGCAACGTCCCGTTTAATTCTCGTACTTGAGGAATCAACAAAACATCATGGCAACTGGAACTGTTAAGTGGTTCAACGATGCAAAGGGGTTCGGCTTCATCACGCCCGACGGCGGTGGTGAAGACCTGTTCGCGCACTTCTCCGCGATCAAGATGCAGGGCTTCAAGACGCTCAAGGAGGGCCAGAAGGTGTCGTTCGAAGTGACGACCGGTCCCAAGGGCAAGCAGGCGAGCAACATCCAGGCCGCCTGAAACGAGGTCACTTGCTGCAAAGGCCGGGCGCTGCCCGGCCTTTTTTATTGCGCGAGCGCGTTCACCGCCGCCGCGCAACGCGAACGAGCGCAATGGCCGCGATGAGCAGCACGAGCGCAAGCGGCCGATCGACCGGGATCTCACGTGCCGGGGGCGGTGCGTTCCGTACGTCGATGTCCGTGCCCGACGCCGGGGCACTGCCGCTCGCCGACGCGCTCACGGCGTTGACCAGCCTGTCGACCGCCAGACCCAAGGCAAAGCGCACCGGCACCACGACCACGATCGCGTTCGCCGCGCCCGCCGCGATCGCACCACCGTCGAGTGTCACGACGTTGCCGCCCCCCGCCCCGGTCAGCGCGCCGCACGCCGCCGCGCCTTCGGTCGAACAAGCGGGCGGTCCCGCGAGCGTCACACCGGCCGGCAGGTTGTCCACCAGGCTCACGCCCGCGGCATCCGACGGGCCGATGTTGGTGATGCGGATCATGTAGGTACCGGTTTCGCCGGGCAGGTACTCCGTTGCGTTGTCGGTCACGGTCACGGCGATCACCGCCTGACCCGCGCGCGCGTCGCTGTCCGATGCCGACACCGGCGACGCACCATTCGCGCTGGCGCTCGCGGTGTTGACCAGCGGATCGGTGCGCATCGACGAGGCGAACCGGACGGGCACGCTGATCGACAGGCTGTTCCGCGCGCCGGCGGCGATCGCCGCGCCGGTGACGCTCATGACGGTGGCGCCGGCGAGGCCCGACACCACGCCGCAACCGGCCGCGCCGTTCGCTGCGCACGACGCGCTCGCCGCGAGCGTGACGCCCTGCGGCAACGCATCCGTCACGGTGACATTGCCGGCGCTCGACGGTCCGTTGTTCGTGACCGTGATCACGTAGGTCGCCGTGCCACCGGGCGCGTACGTGGCGCTGCCGTCCGTCTCGAGGATGCGCAAGCCCGACTGCGCGAGCCGGACGTCGGCATCGGCATCGCTGCCGCTCGCGCCGGACGCGAGATCGAGTGCGGTTGCGGTGTTCACGAGCGGGCTCGTCGACATGCCCGTGGCGAACGACACCGGCGCGGTCAGCAGGAGGCCGTTGCCCGCGCCGCTGGCGACGAACGCGCCCGTGGCGCCGAACGCCAGCTGTCCCGCGCTACCGGTCACGGTGCCGCACGACGACGTGCCGCTCGCGGTGCACGTCACGGTCCCGGTCAGGGTAACGTCGGCCGGAAGCGCGTCGGCGATCGTGACGTTCACCGCGTCGCTGACGCCGCCGTTGGTCACCGTCACGCGATACGTGCCTGTTCCACCGGGCGTGTACGTGGCCATGCCGTCGGTGATGATGACCGCCAGGCTGACGGAGGCGGACAGCGCATCGCTGTCGGCCGCGCTCGCGGCGGCGCCCGTGGCGCTGTCGAGCGCGCTCACCGTGTTGACCAGGGGATTCGCCGTCAGCGTCGCCGCGAACGCGACCGGTACGACGAAGGTCAGCGTGTTGCCCGCGCCGGCGCCAATCGTGGCGCCCGTGGCGGAAAAGGAACCCTGCCCCGCACTTCCCGCCACCGTTCCGCAGCTCGCATCGCCATTCGCGGTACAGCTCACGTCGGCCGCGAGCGTGACACCGCTCGGGAGCGTATCCGCGATCGCGACGTCGGCGGCGTCCGAGGGTCCGTCGTTGCCCGCGACGATCGTATAGACACCGCTGCCGCCCGGCGTATAGGTGGCGCTCCCATCCGTCTTGCCGATCGTGAGCGCCACACGTGCCGCCCGTGCATCGCTGTCGCTGCCGCTGCCGCTCGCGCCCGAGGCGCGATCGCTCGCCGTGGCCGTGTTCACGATCGGATCATCGACGAGCGCGGAGTCGAAGCGCACCGGCGCGCTCAGCACGACGGAATTGCCCCCGCCGGCCGCGATTCTCGCGCCCGACGCGCCGAAGCGCGCATCACCGGCAATGCCCGCGAGCGCGCCGCACGACGCGTCGCCGTTCGCGACGCAGCTCACGCTGCCGGAAAGCGTCACGCCGGCAGGCAGTGCATCGTCGATCGCGACATCGAGCGCATCCGAAGCGCCGTTGTTCGCCACTGTGACGGCGTACGTCGCCGTATCGCCCGGGGTGTAGGTCGCGCGGCCATCGGTTTTCGCGACCGCGAGCGACACCGTGGCAAGGCGCGCATCGCTGTCGCTGCCCGAGCCGGACGCGCCCGACGCGAGGTCGACCGCGTTCGCGGTGTTCACCAGGGGATCGGTCGCGAGCGCGGCGGCGAACGCCACCGGCACCGTGTACACGATGGCGCTGCCGCTGCCGGCGCCCACGCGCGCGCCGGTCGCGCCGAAAGCCGCCTCACCCCCCGTGCCCGTGACCGCGCCGCAGCTCGAGTTGCCGTTGGCGACGCACGTCACGCCTCCCGACAACGTCGCGCCGGCGGGCAACGTATCGCTGACCGACACGTTCTGGGCATCCGACACGCCGCCATTCGTGACGGTCACGGTGTACGTTGCCTGGCTGCCCGGTGTATAGCTCGCGCTCCCGTCGGTCTTGACGACGGCCAGGCTGACGTCGAGCGACCGCGTATCGGCATCCGAGGCCGACGCCGAGGCGCCCGTGGGAACATCGATCGCGCTCACCGAGTTGACGAGGGGGTCGGCGGACACCGACGGCGCAAAGCTCACCGGCACCGTGAACGTCAGCGCATCGCCGGGGGCGGCCCCCACGCGGGCGCCGCTCGCGGTGAAGCCCGCCTGACCCGCTGCGCCGGTCACGCTGCCGCAGCTCGCGCTGCCGGTTGCGGCGCATCCGACCGAGGCGGACAGCGTGACGCCCGCCGGCAGCGCATCGGTGACCTCGACGGCGGTCGCGTCCGACGGTCCCGCATTCGTGAGCACGATGATGTACACCGCGCTACCACCCGGCGTGTACGACGCGCTGCCATCCGATTTCGTGAGCGCGAGCGCGACGCTGCCGTTGCGCGCGTCGCTGTCGGATGCCGATGCCGTAGCGCCCGAGGCGTCGGTCGCCGTGACCGTGTTCACCAGCGGATCCGTCGCGAGCGACGAGGCGAACGCCACGGGCACCGTGAACGTCAGCAGCGCCGCGCCGCCCGCCGGAAGCGATGCGTTGCTTGCAGCGAAGGATGTCGCGCCCGCGCCGCCGGTGACGGTGCCGCACGATGCGCTGCCCGTGGCGGCGCACGTGACGGCGCCCGCGAGCCGCGCGCCGGCAGGCAAAGCGTCGGTCACGGCCACGCTGGCGGCGTCCGACGTGCCGGTGTTGGCGACCGTCGCGGTATAAGTCGCGCTGCCGCCCGGCGTGTACGTCGCGCTGCCGTCGGACTTGGTGACCGCGAGGACGACGTTGCGCGACAGCGCGTCGCTGTCGCTCGCGGCGTGCGCCGCGGCGTCGTCCGGATCGCTCGCGCTGGCCGTATTCACGAGCGGATCGGCCGACATGCCCGGTGCGAAGGTCACCGGCAGTGTCAGCGTGATGCTGTTGCCCGCGCCCGCGGCGATGGTCGCGCCGCTCACGCTCGCATGCGATCCACCCGCGGGCGCGGTGACGGTGCCGCAGGTCGACACGCCGGCAGGGGTGCATGTCGCGCCCGACGCAAGCGAAACGCCGGCGGGCAGCGGGTCGTCGATGGCCACCGCGTGGGCATCGCTGACACCGTTGTTCGTCACCACGATCACGTAGGTCGCGTTGCCGCCGGGCGTGTACGTCGTGCTGCCGTCCGTCTTGGTGATGGCGAGCGCGACCGCGCCGCTGCGCGTGTCCACGTCGCTCGCGAACGTCGATGCGCCACTCGCGCCATCGCTCGCAGTCGCGGTGTTGGCGACCGACGCCGCGGTCATCGCCGCGCCGAAGCGCACCGGCAGCGAGAGCGTGAGCATGCCGCCGGGCGCGATGACCGCGCCCGCGACGCCTGCGCTCGTCGCGCCCGCGCTGCCGGAGAGCGTCCCGCACGACGAGCCCGCGCTCGCGAGGCAGCCCGCCGGCGCGATCAGCGCAACGCCCGATGGCAGCGGATCGGCGATGGAGACGTCGACCGCAGCGGACGGGCCGGCATTGGTCACGCCGATGGTGTACGTGCCCGTTTTTCCTGGCGTGTACGTCGACGCTCCATCGGACTTGGTCGCGCCCAACGCGACCGCAGGGGCACGCGTGTCGGTGTCCGATGCACTTGCCGATCCGCCGCTCGGCGCATCCGTGACGGTGACCGTGTTGGTGATGGACCCCGCCGCCATGTTCGGCGCGAACGCGACCGGAACCGTGAACGTGAGCTGATTGCCGGCACCGGCCGGCACGGCGGCGCCGGCCGCAACGAAGCTCGATTGACCCGCCGCGCCGCTGACGCTTCCGCAGGATGCGGCCCCCGACGCAACGCACGTCGCGCTGCCGCTCAGCGTTGCGCCGGCGGGCAGCGTGTCGGACACCGTCACGCTCTGCGCGTCGGAAGGGCCGCCGTTGGCGACGACGATCGTATACGTCGCGCCGAGTCCCGGCACGTAAGTCGCGCTGCCGTCGTCCTTGGTGACGGCGAGCGACGTGATCGGCGCGATCGTGTCGGTATCGCTGGCACTCGTGCTCGGGTTCGTGTCGATCACCGAGCCGGGCACGCCGAGCGAGGCGGTGTTCGTCGTGGTCCCCGACACGCTCGGCGCCAAGCCCGCGTGGATCGTATAGGTCAGCGTGCCGCCGTTGAGGAGCGTCGTGGTGTCGGCAATCGCGCCGCTTCCGCTTGCGGTGCATTGCGAGCCCGCGCTCGCGCTGCACGTCCACGAGAGAAACGTGACGCCCGGCGCAGGCGCATCGCTCACGAGCAAGCCGGCGACGTCGTTGGGTCCCGCGTTCGACACGGCCACGGTGTAGGTCGTCGCGCCGCCCGGCGTCACCGTCGACACGCCGTCCGCATTGCTGATCGAGAGGTTCGCCGAGCCGCTGGACGCGAGTGTCGCCGCGGCGACTGCGGGGTTCGTCACGCTCTGCAGGTCCGTCACGATGCCGACCGGCAGCGTGTCGATCAGGTTGCCGGCAGCGGTCGCCTTGACGGTGGCCGTGAGCGTGCAGATCGCATTGGCGGCGACCGAGGCGTTCGACAAGGTGAGCTGCGTGGCGGTGAGCTGCAGGCCACCACTTGCGCCGGCGGAGCAGCCGGTTCCGGTGAAGCCGAGGCCCGCCGATCCACCGCCGGTCATGCCGATCGGAAACGTATCGACGAGGCCGAGACCCGAAAGCGCGATCGCGCCCGCGTTGTTGTTGCGGATCTGGATCGACAGCTGCGACGTGCCGCCGACGGCCACCGTCGTCGGACTGAACGACTTGTTGATCGTCACCGACGTGAGAACGCGCGTGAGGGCACCGGAAAACGCGAGGTTGGTCGCACCTTCGGCCGTGGTGATCGTGCCCGCCGCGATGGTGTTCGTCGCGCTGCCCGCCGTTGCCGGCGTCGCCACGTCGACGGTGATCTTGCACGTCGTGGCGCCCGCGCCGAGGCTGCCGCCCGCCAGCGAGAAGCTGCCCGCGCCGGCGTTCGCCGTCAAAGTGCCGCCGCAGGTCGTCGATGCGTTGGGCGGCGACGCAACGGTATGCCCGGCGGGCAGCGTGTCGGTGAAGCTCACGTTCGAAAGCGCGACCGCGTTGGCGTTGTGCGCAAGCGAGAGGGTGGCGGTCGACTTCGCGCCGCCTTCCACGCTCGTAGGTGAGAACTGCTTCGTGCCGGTGAACGCCGCCGCGGCGTCGATGGATCCGGCAATGGCCACCGCATTGTTGCCCTGCGTCGTCTGGACGCCGTTGACCGCGATGGTATTGACGTGTCCGCCGATCGCGACGTTGGCGGCGATGGCGATCGGAAAGGTGATCGTGCAGCTGCCGTTCACGGGGATCGTGCCGCCCGACGCCGTCACCGACGTGCCACCGGGCGGGGCAACGATCGTGGCGCCGCACGTACCCCCGGGCGCCGGCGACGCGCCGACGGTGAAGCCGGTGCCGGCCGTGGTGAGGTTGTCGGTGAACGACGTGATGGTCGCGGCCGCTCCCGTCGTGTTGGTCAGCGTTACCGTCGCTGTCGTGGTGCCGGACACGACGGGCGCGGGGCTGTAGGTCTTGGTACCGGTGATCGGGGACGCCGGATTCACCACGAGCCCGGCCGACGCCGCCGCATGGTTGATGCCCGCGAAGCTCCCCGCGGCGATCGTGTTCGTCAACGTCGCAGGCGATGCGCCCGCGTTGGTCGCCGTGACGTTGACCTTGATCGTGCAGGTCGCCGCACCGGATGTCGCGGGTGCCGCGCCGAGCGCCCCGCCGCTGAGATCGACGCTGCCGCCGCCGGGATTCGCGGTGAGCGTGCCGCCGCACGTCGTGCTCGCGGCCGACGGATTGGCCACCGTCATCCCGGCTGGAAACGTGTCGGTCAGCGCGATGTTGCCGAGCGCGGTCGCGTTGAAGTTGCTGATCGTGAGGGTCAGCGATGCCGTTCCACCGGATGCGATCGTCGTGGGCGAGAAGGCCTTTGCAACCGCGGCGCCGGTCTGCACGGTCACGTTCCCTGAAATGGCGCTGTTCTTCACGCCCTGCGTGCTCGTCACGGTATTGGCGGCGAGCTGGTTGGTGCGAGCCGCATTGACCGCCGTGGTCGGATCGGGCGTCACGACCTGGAACGTCACCGCGCAGCTGCCGTTCGCAGGCACGGTACCGCCGGAGAGCTGCACCGAGGTACCGCCGGCCACCGCCGTGAGCGTGCCTCCGCACGTGTTCGTCGCGTTCGGCGGCGTGGCCAGCGCGAGGCTGGCCGGGAACGTGTCCGTGTATGCGACGCCGGTCAGCGGCACGCCGTTCGCATTCGCGAGCTGGATCGTGACCGTCGACGCGCTTCCGCCCCCGTGCAGCACGGCGGGCGCGAACGTCTTGGTGCCGGTGATGTTCACGAGCGCGGCCACCACGAGCGACGCCTGCGCCGGCTGGCTATTACTGCCCTGCGACGACGATACGGCCGACGCCGGAATGGTGTTGACGTAGGTACCGGCCGCATTCGACAGCACGCCGACCGTGAACTGGCACTGGCCCGACGTCGTGCCGACCGCGGCCGGGATCGTGCCGCCGGAGAGGCTGACGCTGCCGCTTCCCGGCGTGGCATCGACCGTGCCGCCGCAGGTATTCGACACGGGTGCCGTGCCGACGACCACGTTGGCAGGCAGCGTGTCGGTGACCGAGGTGGAGGTCGCGGGCGAGGTGTTCGGATTCAGCAGGACGATCGTCATCGACGACGACTGCCCGGCCGAAACGGAGTTGGGACTGAAGCTCTTGTTGATGCCGACGCTTGCGGCGGCGCCGGCGGCAAGCGTCGCGAGCGCGACGCCGATCAGGAGCCGGGTGGCGGGGAACCGATACTGCACGCGTACATGTCAACCCCTTCCGGCGAGCGAGGGTTGCGCTCTCCCTGTCCGTTCGCCACGTGATCGTGCGGCAGCGAAGGTTGGCATCACGAGCCTTGTTGGCGGCCCTTGCTCGGATCGTAGCATCCGCGATGACAACATGCAGGCATAAAACACGCCGCGTGCCGACCGTTGCACCAGAGCGCGGTGCCTGTGGTCTACCAAAGCCGCCTTGTGATCGCGTCCGCCGGCCGCATATCGGTTGAACAACCGTCCACTCGTCATCGAAACCACCCATCATGCCGCCGCGTGACCCGGGCTCGGCCTTGCTGGCCGACGCCCTCGAGTTGTTGCGTGAAGCCGACCGAATGCACCGGCAGTTCTTCACGCTGCCGCTGGGGCGGCGCGCGCCCTGCTGGGAGCCGCCGGTCGACATCGTGGAGCGCGAGCGCACGCTCGTGATCCGCGTCGCGCTTCCCGGAGTCCCCGAGTCGGCGCTCCAGGTGAGCACCGACGGTTCGAACCTCATGGTCGCCGCGGTGCGCCGGCAGAGCGCCGCCGCGGGCGACACGATCCACCGCCTCGAGATCCCGTACGGTCATTTCGAGCGCCGCATCGCGCTGCCGTCGGGCCGCTTCGAGCTGCTGTCCCGCGAGCTCGTCGACGGCTGCCTCGTGCTGATGCTTCGACGGGTCGCGTAACGCCATGGACACCAACCGGAACGAAGACATGGAAATGCGCGCCGATGCGCAGCGCCAACCCGCCGCGAACTGCCCGATGGACGACATGCCGGCCGATGCGCTCATCATCGTGCCCGTGCGCAACATGGTGCTGTTCCCGGGCCTGATCGCGCCGCTCGCCGTGGCGCGGCCGACGTCCATCGCGGCCGCGCAGGAAGCCGTGCGGAGCGAGCGACGGATCGGCGTGCTGCTGCAGCGCAATCCCGACACCGAGGATCCGCGCGAGACCGACCTGTACAGCGTGGGCACGGTGGCGACCGTGCTGCGCTACGTCACCGCGCCCGACGGCTCGCATCAGCTCGTCGTTCACGGCGAGCAACGGTTCCGTGTGGCCGGCTTCTACGACGACATGCCGTTTCGCGTCGCACGCATCGAGCTCCTGCCCGATGCCGACGAGAGCGGCACCGAGATCGAAGCGCGCATGCTGCAGGTGAAGGAGCGCGCGCGCGAGCTGCTCGAGCTCGCTCCGCGCGTGCCGCCGGAGCTCGCGGCCGCGGTCGAGCAGATCAAGTCGGCGGGCGCGCTCGCGGATTTCATCTCGGGTCTCCTCGACATCAGGACGTCCGAGAAACAGGACATCCTCGAGACCCTCGATCTCCGTGCGCGGCTCGACACCGTGCTGCGTCTGATGCAGAGCCGCATCGAGGTGCTGCGCCTGTCGAAGCAGATCGGCGAGCAGACGCAGGAGCGGCTCGAGGAGCGCCAGCGCGAAGTGCTCCTGCGCGAGCAGTTGCGCACGATCCAGAAGGAGCTCGGCGAGACCGAGGGCAACGCCGCGGAAGTGCAGGAGCTCGCCGAGCAGATCGACAAGGCCGGCATGCCCGAGGACGTCGACAAGCACGCGCGCAAGGAGTTGAAGCGCCTGCAGCAGATGTCCGAGGCGTCGCCCGAGTACTCGATGGTGCGCACGTACCTGTCGTGGCTCGTGGAGCTGCCGTGGACCAATCCGCCCGAGGAGCCGATCGAGATCGGCCAGGCGCGCGAGATCCTCGACGCCGATCACTACGGGCTCGAGAAGGTCAAGCGGCGGATCCTCGAATACCTCGCCGTGCGCAAGCTCAATCCGCACGGCAAGAGTCCCATCCTTTGCTTCGTCGGGCCCCCCGGCGTGGGCAAGACGTCGCTCGGCCAGAGCATCGCGCGCGCGCTCGGGCGCAAGTTCGCGCGGCTGTCGCTCGGCGGCGTGCACGACGAGGCGGAGATTCGCGGGCATCGGCGCACGTACATCGGCGCGATGCCGGGCAACATCATCCAGGCCATCCGCAAGGCGGGCACGCGCAATTGCGTGCTGATGCTCGACGAGATGGACAAGCTCGGCGCCGGGATCCAGGGTGACCCCGCGTCCGCGCTGCTCGAGGTGCTGGACCCGGAGCAGAACGCGACGTTCCGCGACAACTATCTCGGCGTGCCCTACGACCTCTCGCACGTGATGTTCATCGGGACCGCGAACGTGCTCGATCGCATACCCGGGCCGCTGCGCGACCGCATGGAGATCGTCGAGCTGCCGGGCTACACCGAGGAAGAGAAGCTGCAGATCGCGAAGCGCTACCTCCTGCGCCGTCAGCAGGAAGCGACCGGTGTTGCGCCCGAGCAATGCGAGATCACCGACGCGGCGCTGCGCGAGATCGTGAGCGACTACACGCGCGAGGCCGGCGTGCGCAATCTCGAGCGCGAGATCGGCAACCTGCTGCGGCACGTCGCCATGCAGGTGGCGGAAGACCCGAGCGTGCGGCTTACGATCGACGCAGCGGACGTTCCGCGCATCCTCGGTCCGCGCCGCTTCGAGAACGAGATCGCCATGCGCACGAGCGTGCCCGGCGTGGCCACGGGCCTCGCCTGGACGCCGGTGGGCGGCGACATCCTCTTCATCGAGGCGACTCGCGTGCCCGGCTCGGGGAAGCTCATCCTCACCGGCCAGCTCGGCGACGTCATGAAGGAGAGTGCGCAGGCCGCGCTGACGCTGGTGAAAGCGCGCGCGGATCGATTGCACGCCCATGCAACGGGCTTCGACAAGATCGACATCCACATGCACATTCCGGCGGGCGCGATTCCCAAGGATGGTCCGAGCGCCGGCGTTGCCATGTTCGTCGCGCTCTCGTCGCTCGTTCTCGACAAGGCGGTGCGCCACGATTGCGCGATGACCGGCGAGATCAGTCTCCGCGGGCTGGTCCTTCCCGTGGGTGGCATCAAGGAGAAGGTGCTCGCCGCACTCGCGGCGGGGATCCGAACCGTGCTGCTGCCGGCGCGCAATCGCAAGGACCTCGAGGAGATTCCAGCCGACGCGCGCAAGCGGCTGGAATTCGTGTGGCTCGAGACCGTCGATGATGCCTTGCGCGCGGCGATGGGCATCGACTCCCCGGTGCCGGAGCGGGCCCACTAGGGTTGTCGAGCGCCGGCCGGGTGTCCGCCTCGCCGTCGCGGCTGCGTATCGTCTGTAAGGCCGCGAAGCCGACACGCGAATGTTCCGCGCGTCGGCCGCCGACTGTTCCGGGCGGATGAAGTCGACTATGGCGGTTGGCAGCCCGGCGCCGCCAGACTACATTCGGGGAACTGGTCGCCCCGGGCGGCGAGGGCAATCGCCCGACGCCGGTCGAGACATCCGGCCTTAGGAGACCCTTCGCGTGCAGTCGGCGCCTGACGTCAAAACCATCCTGTTCACGGATATCGAGGGCAGCACACGCCTCTGGGAGCAGGAGGGCGCGCGGATGTCGAAGGCGCTCGCCGAGCACGACACGCTCGCGCGCGCGGCCGTGGCCGACAATCGCGGCACGGTGGTCAAGATGGTCGGCGACGGTATGTACGCCGTCTTCGATGATCCGCTCGACGCGGTCAACACGACCGTCGCCCTGCAGCGGGCGTTCGCCGGCCTCGAGGCGTCGCACGGACTGCCGCTGCGCGTGCGGTGCGGCGTGCATCTCGGCATGGTCGAGCGGCGCGACAACGATCTCTTCGGCAGCCCGGTGAATCGCGCCGCGCGCATCATGAGCGCCGCGCACGGCGGCCAGATCCTGCTCTCGCAGGCGGTCGCCGAGAACGTCGACGGCCGCATCACCCCGCCCGCGTCGCTGCGCGATCTCGGTGGCGTGCGCCTGCGCGACTTGAGTACGCCCGAACGTCTCTTCCAGGTCGTGCATCCCGACCTGCGGGTCGACTTTCCCGCGCTGCGCTCGCTCGAGCTCACTCCGAACAACCTGCCGCAGCAGGCGACGTCGTTCGTCGGCCGCGAGCGCGAGCTCGCGGAAGCCAAGAAGCTCCTCGAATCGACGCGCCTCCTGACGCTGCTCGGCATGGGCGGAATGGGCAAGACGCGCCTGTCGCTGCAGATCGCCGCCGACGTGATGGACGACTTCCCGGACGGCGCCTGGTTCATCGACCTCGCGCCGGTGCGCGATCGCGCGCTCGTGCCGAACGAGGTCGCACAGGTCCTGAACATTGCCGAAGAGGCCGGACGCTCGCTCGTCCAGACGCTGTGCGCACATCTCAAGTCGCGCAAGCTCGTGCTCGTGCTCGACAACTGCGAGCACCTGGTGAGCGCGTGCGCGTCGCTCGCCAATGATCTCCTGCGCGGCACGTCGACGATCAAGATCGTCGCGACGAGCCGAGAGGCGCTGCGCGTCCCGGGCGAGCAGGTCTACGCAGTGCTGCCGCTCGCGCTGCCCGACAAGAAGGCGAGCTACGAGGTGCTGGCGCGCTCCGAGGCGGTGCAGCTCTTCGTCGAGCGCGCGCGGCTGCAGAAGCCCGGCTTCGCGCTCACCGAGAAGGACGCTCCCGGCATCGCCGAGCTCTGCGTGCGGGTCGAAGGCATCCCGCTCGCGCTCGAGCTCGCGGCCGCGCGCGTCCACACGCTCTCCATCGACGAGATCAACCGCCGTCTCAACGACCGCTACAAGCTGCTGTCGGGCGGCAGCCGGGTCCTGCTCGAGCGCCAGCAGACGCTGCGCGCGCTGGTGGGCTGGTCGTACGACCTGCTGCAGGAGAACGAGCGCATCTTCTTCGACCGCCTCTCCGTGTTCGTCGGCGGCTTCGATCTCGCTGCCGCCGAGGCGATCTGCGGCGCCGATCCGCTCGATCCCGATGACGTCATCGACCTCCTCGCCTCGCTCGTGGAGAAGTCGCTCGTCATGGTGGAGCAGACCGATGGCGAGACGCGCTATCGGCTGCTCGAGACGATCGGCGACTACGCGCGCGAGCGCCTCATCAAGCGCGATGACGTCGCGGCGACGGCGGCGCGGCACTGCGAGCACTTCTTCGCATTCGCGAAGCAGGCGAGCCGCAAGATGCAGAGCGGCGAGCAGGCGGAATGGGTTCGCCGCGTGGAGCTCGACCTCGACAACCTGCGCGCCGCGTTCGCGCTCGCCATGGAAGGCGGTGTCGAGCGCATCATCGCCGTCAAGCTCGCGGTTGCGCTGCAGGGTTTCTGGATCGTGCGCGGCTACGCGACCGAAGGCCGCAACCTCGTGCGCGCTGCGCTCGCGTTGCAGGACATCCAGGCGCATCCGGTCGGGCACGCACACGGCCTCTACGTCGGGGCGGCGCTGGCGGCGAGCCAGGGCGACCAGGCCGAGGCGAAGCGCATGCTCGAGCAGTGCCTCGCGCTTCGCCGCGAGATCGGCAACCCGGTCGACATCGCCGCCACGCTGTCGACGCTGTCGCTCGTGCAGCTGCACATGGGCGACACGGCCCACGCGCGTGAAGGCGAACAGGAGGCGGTGACACTCTTCCGCGGCGCCGGCGATCGCATCGGCGAGGCGATCGGGCTTCTCCACCTCGGCGAGATCGACATGTACGTCGGCAACGACGACGCCGCGGGCGAGCACCTCGAGCAATGCCTGCGGCTTGCCAAGCAAGCGGGGCATGCCGAGATCGAAAGCGAGTGCGAGCGGATGCTCGGCGAGCTCTCGCTCGATGCGGGCGACCTGGAGGCCGCGCAGACGCGCTTCATGCGCGCGCTCGCGATCTCGCGCGACGCGGAGGACAAGCGCAACGAGGCCATCGGCCTGTGGTTCATGGGTCGCGCGGAGCTCGCGTCCGGCGTCTTCGGCGTGGCCGAGGAGCGGCTTGCCTCGGCGCTCGCCGCGTTCCAGTCGTTCCGCATGCATCCCGAGGCGATCGGCTGCCTCGAGGACTATGCGACGCTCCTGCGGGTGCGCGGTGATGTCGAAGCCGCGGTCGCGCTGTCGGCCACGATCGAATGCGCACGCAGGATGCTGGCGTTGCCGCGCCGGCCGCGTGCAATGCCCGGCTGGGAAGGCGAGCAGCTCAGTGCGCGCGCGTCGCTCGGCGACGAAGCGTACGAAAAGGCATGGGCGCGCGGGTCGGAGCGGCTGCTCGAGCATGCGATCGAGCAAATCCTCGCTCCGGTCGAAGTCGACACCGCCGTCACGGCGTAGGTCCGCACCCCCGGAAACGACGCGGCCCGCTTCCTGCGGGCCGCGAGGCTCAAGCGTTGGCGCGCGCTAGCGCCGCAAGCGCCGGCGCGATGCCCAGCCTGCCACCAATGCGCTACCGAGCAGCGCGAGCGAGCCGGGCTCGGGAACGGAAACGCGCACGAACGGCTGCTGGATGGCCGGGTCGCCGACCTGCTCCTTGCCGTCGCATCCGAAGCCGCACGCGAAAAGCACGACCGTGCCTGGGGTGGAAGTCAGCCCCTCGGTCGAGGGACCGCTCGCCTCTAGCCGAAAGTCGCAACTCGTGCAGAAAATGTCGCCGACGTGGAACTGGAGCAGGTAGCCGTTCGGGTCGCTGAAGGTACCCGTGCCGCTCGCCGGCCCGATCAAATCGGTTTCGATGCCGATGAGCAGGCCGCCGAACCATTGCAGCTGGGTGGCGACGTCGCCCTGTGGCCCGAAGTCGATCGTGCCCGTCACAGGGGGCGCGTCGTGATTGGTCACATGAGCGCTGAGGAAATCGACGATGCCGCAGCCGCTGGAGCCGGCATCGACGAAACCGGTATCCGTCACGCAGGAGCCCGGGATGTCGAAGCTCGCGATGCCCTGGAACTCGACCGGGTCGAAACGGCCCTGATAAATTGCGCCCTGAGCGGCAGCGGTGAAGAACACCGCGCCTGCGAGCAGCGCGCCGGCCGCGGTTCTTGCGATGACGTTCGACATTGCGTCCTCCCCTGTCCGGCGTCGGATGAATTTCCAAGCCCACCGTGAACACGCGTGTAGTGCAAGAATCGTACGACCCGATAGACCCCGTTCTAAGGCACGGATCTAACATGACAATTTCCTGCCATCGGCGTTGTAGCCAACATTTTGCGCGGGTCGATGTAATAATTTTCGACAACTTCCGTTGAGGCAATCGAAAGGAGCACGATGGCAGAAGAAGGCGAGAGCATCGAGATCCACCGGGGCTTGAAGGGCGTGTATTTCGACCGCTCGCGGGTCTGCTACATCGACGGGCGCGCCGGCGAGCTGCTCTACCGCGGCTACTCGATCCACGACCTGGCCGAGCATTCGACCTTCGAGGAGACCTGCTATCTGCTGTTGCACGGCGAGCTGCCGACGCGACCCCAGCTTTCTGCCTTCGACGGCGAGTTGAAAGCGGCGCGCGTGCTCCCACCGCAGGCGCTCGACATCATTCGCAGCGTGCGCGCCGCGCACCCCATGGACGTGCTGCGCACCGTGGTGTCGTCGCTCGCCGCGTTCGACGCCGACGTCGCCGACAACTCACCCGCAGCGACCTTGCGCAAGGGCGTACGCCTCACTGCGCAGGTGCCAATGATCATCGCCGCGCACGCGCGCATTCGAGGCGATCGCGCGCCGGTCACGCCCGATCCGGCGCTGTCGCACGCAGCGAACTTCCTGTACATGCTGAAGGGCGAGCGTCCGAGCGAGCGCGCGGCTCGCCTGATGGACGTCGACATGATCCTGCACGCGGAGCACGGATCGAACGCCTCGGCGTTCGCCGCGCGCGTGGTGGCAGGGACGGAGGCCAACCTCCACGCCGCCGTCACGGCCGCGATCGCCGCGCTCTCCGGGCCGGCGCACGGCGGCGCAGCGGAGAACGTGATGCGCATGGCGCAGGAGATCGGCGATGCGGCCAACGCGGCCGACTACGTCAAGCGCAAGCGCGCGAACAAGGAAGCGGTGATGGGCTTCGGACACCGGGTGTATCGCGCCGAAGATCCGCGCGCGCGGCACATGCGCGCAGGCGTGGAAGCGCTGTCGAAGGAGCTCGGGCAGCCGCAGTGGTACCAGATTCTCGCGGCGCTGGTCGAAGCCATGAAGCCCTACGCGCGCCACGGCGTGAACGTCAACGTCGATTTCTACGCCGGCGTCGTGTACTTCCTGAACGGCATCGCCGAGGATCTCTTCGTGCCCATCTTCGCCGCCGGCCGCGTGCCGGGCTGGACCGTCCAGGTGCTCGAGCAGATGGAGAACAACATCCTCATCCGCCCGCTCACGCTGTACAACGGGCCGCAGGCGCGACCTTATCCGCCGATCGATTCGCGCGGTAGCTGATCAAGCGAGCGCGAGCAGGACGGCCGTCGTCGCGACGATGGCGTCCACGCTCGCGCCGCGCGAAAGGTCCGACACCGGCCGCGCGAAGCCCTGCAGGACGGGCCCGACGGCCTGCGCGCCGGCGAGCTCCTGCACGAGCTTGTAGCCGATGTTGCCGGCGTCGAGGTCGGGAAACACGAGCACATTGGCGCGGCCCGCGACGGCGCCCACGTCGCCGAGCTTGCGCTGCGCGATCGCGGCATTGAGCGCGGCGTCCGCCTGCAGAGGTCCGTCGATCGCGACGTCGGGCGCCCTCTCGCGCGCGAGCGCCAGCGCCTGCGCCACCCTGTCGATGCGCGCGTGCCTTGCGCTGGTTCCCGTGGCGAACGACAGCAGCGCGACGCGCGGCGTCTCCTGCAGCAGCCGTCGGCACGTGCTCGCGGATGCCACGGCGATATCGGCGAGCTGCTCTGCGGTCGGATCGGCGTTCACCGCGCAATCGGCGAAGACGAGCACGCGGTCGCGCACGACCATGACGAAGAAGCTCGACGGCGTCGCGATGCCGCTCGCAAGGCCGATGGTGAGCATGCCGGCCTCGATCACGCGCGCCGTCGTCGTGGCCGCGCCGGCGACCATGGCGTCGGCGTCGCCGCAGCCCACCATCAGGCCCGCGCGGAACAGCGGCTTCGCGGCGATGCGGCGCGCAAGGCTCGCGCTCGCGTCCGGGCGACGCTCGCGATAGCGCGCGGCGTACCGCTCGACCGCCGCGTCGTCGGGCGCGCTGTCGAGGAGCATCGGCTCGGCGAGCGACCGATCGCGCAGACGCCGCGCCGCCTCGACGATGCGCGCATCGTCCGCTTCGGGAAACGCCACGCGCAGCCCGCGGCCGCGAATCGCATCGCAGCAACGCTCGATGAAGGTCATGCCGCGATGATACGGCGGCGCGGCGTCTCCTCAACGCGCGCGCTGCGACTCGCGCGCTGCGCCACGCAACCGCGCACGGGCACGCGCGAGCGTCTCCATCGCGGTCGCGACCGGCACGTCGAGCACTTCCGCGACGTCGGCGTAGTCGAAGCGCTCGACGGCCACCAGCGCCAGTGCCGCGCGCTCGTCGAGCGGCAGCGCGCCGAGCTGCTCGACGAGCGGATCGGTCCGCCGACGAAGGATCGACCGCTGCAGGCGCTCGAGCACGGCCCGGCCCCGATGCACGCGCGCGTCGCGGTGCAGCGCGTGCGCGATCGCCATGAGTCGCTGCAGCGCGGGGCGGCGCCCTTCCTCGCGTGCGTACCGGACCGCCTCGATCACGAGGTCGTCGGCCTCGCGCGGGTTGCCGGTCAGCACACGGGCGTAGCGGCGCAGTCGCGGCAGCAGCAGTACGACATCGTCATGGCTCGGCGGGCTCATGGAGCGGGATCTCGCGCAGCGTTATGATGAACCTGCGGTGGATGCCGGGCGGGCCGCTTCCGGTTCATTCGACCTTCGGGCGGCCGCCGGGAATATCGACGCCGTCCGGCGGTTCACGTCGAGGACCGCGCCGAAGGGCCGGCGCCGGTCGTTCCCACCACGAGGCGGTTTCATGGCGCAGCACAACGGAGCGCGCACAGGGCAGGACCCGCGCGGAGCGCCGGCCGAGGAGGCGCGGCTGCTGGCGCGCGTCGCGCTCGGCGATGCGCGCGCGTTCGATGCGCTGTTCCGCCGCTACCGTCCACGGCTGCGCCGCTACCTCGGCGCGCACATGCGCCGTCCCGATCTCGTCGACGAGATCGTCAACGACACCATGCTCGTCGTCTGGCGGCGCGCACGCGCCTTCGACATCACCACGCGCGTCTCGACCTGGATCATCGGCATCGCGGCGCGCACCGGGCTCAAGGCTGCGGCGCGTGCCAACCGACACGTTGCCGCCGATGCGTCCGAGGCGGCCGACGCCGAGGAGTCGCCCGAGCACGCCGCCTCACGGGGCGAGCGCCGGCGCCGTCTACGCGCCGCGATCGCGTCGCTCGGCCCCGAGCACCGGGCGGTGCTCGAGCTCGCCTACTTCCAGGGCTTGAGTTGCCGCGAGGCCGCGGTCGTGCTCCGCTGTCCGGTCGACACCGTGAAGACGCGCATGTTTCATGCACGGCGGCGGTTGCGCACGCTCCTGCCGGATCTCGAGGAGAACGCGGCATGACCGGACGCGTGCTTCCGCTGCACGCCAATCCCCACCGGGTCGTCGACGCGATGCTCCCGTGGTATGTGAACGGCACGCTCGATGCGGACGAGCTCGCGCTCGTGCAGCGCCATCTGGGCGAGTGCGCGCAGTGCCGCGACGAGGTGGAATGGCTGCGCGACCTGCACGCCGCGTGCGCGGCCTGCGCCGACCAGGACCGCGCCGGGTCGTCCGCGCTGACGGGGCTTCGTCGCCGGCTGGACGAGCGGCCGGCGCCCCGCGGCGCCTGGGCCGCGCTGCCGCTCGGCTGGCGTGCGCTGGCCGTCGCGCAATTCTGCGTCATCGGCGTCCTGGCATGGTTCGCCTTCATGGGCAGCGACGAGAATGCCGCGCGCTATCGCACCCTGGGCGCTCGCGATCTCGCGCCGGTCGCGGGCAACCTCGTCATCGTGTTCGACGCGAATGCCCGCGAAAGCGACATGCGCCGCGCGCTGACGCAGGCGGGTGCGCGCGTGGTCGACGGCCCGACGCGCTCCAACGCGTACATCCTCGTGGTCCCCGACGGCGACGAGGCGCACGCGCTGTCGCTGCTGCGCGCTTCGCCCGGCGTGGCGCTGGTGCAGCCGCTCGTGGCGCAAGCCGCGCGATGATGCCCGTTCGCACGCTGGCGCTCCTCTTCTCGCTGCTCGTCGCCCTCGGCGCCGCGCTCGATGCATTCGCGCAGGAGGGCACGAGGGACGACCTCGACCGCCAGGTGCTCGTCATGCTGCGGATGCCGGCGCCGCATTTCCGCCCCGACATGGCGTATGGCGGCAGCTACGACGTGCGCGCGGGGCGCGACGCGCGGCGGCGCATCGCCGACGCTCTCGCGCACGACTACGAACTCGCGCTGGTGCTCGACTGGCCCATGCCCGCGCTGGGGGTCGATTGCTTCGTCATGCGCGCTCGCGATGCCGCTGCCATTCCGGCCGTGATCGCACGCCTGGCCGCGGACCCGCGCGTCGAATCGGCGCAGCGAATGAACACGTTCAGCGTGCTGGCGCACGACGACCCGCTGTATCCGCTGCAACCCGCCGCGACCCAGTGGCACCTCGCCGAGCTTCACGAAGTCGCGACCGGCCGCGGCGTGCGGATCGCCGAGATCGACACCGGCGTGGAAGCCGATCATCCCGATCTCGCGGGGCGCATCGAGGTCGCGCTCAACGTCGTCGACGCACGCAGCGGCGTCGCTGAAACGCACGGCACCGCGGTTGCCGGCATCATCGTTGCGCGCCCGGACAATGGAATCGGCATCGCCGGCGTGGCCCCCGACGCGCGCATCGTGGCCCTGCGCGCCTGCTGGGAGCGCACGCCCGGTGACGCGAGCGCCGTGTGCAGCAGCTTCACGCTTGCCAAGGCGCTGCAGTCCGCACTCGAGGCGCGCGTGAACGTCATCAACCTCAGCATCGGCGGCCCGCAGGACACGCTGCTCGCCCGCCTGATCGACGTCGCGAGCGCGCGCGGCATCGCGGTGGTCGCCGCAGTCGATCCTGCCGATCGCAGCGGCGGCTTTCCGGCTTCGCATCATGGCGTGCTTGCCATCGCGTCGGATGACGCGCACGATCCGTCCGCCAACTTCCTGCGCGCCCCCGGACGTGACATCCCGACGACGGTCGTCGGCCGTAAATGGGCCTTCGCGAGCGGCTCATCCTTCGCCGCCGCGCATGTCAGCGGCCTCGTGGCCCTGTTGCTGCAGGCGGCGCCGAATGCGAACACCGCGCAATTGCTCGGTTTCCTGCACGCGCCGCACCTGCTCGACGCTGCAACGGGGGACGCACCGCCTCGCATCGACGCCTGCGCTGCGCTCGCGCGCGCCAGGCGCAGTTGCGCATGCGGCTGCGCAAGCGCGCGGCCTGCGCAAGCCGCCCTGGACTGAGCTCGCCGCGGGGCTGCTCGCCGCGCTCGGCGCATCGATCGCCGATGCCCAGGTTTCGGGCTCCGCGAGCGTGATGTCCGACTATCGGTACCGCGGCATCTCGCTCAGCCACGACCGGCCCGCCGCGCAGCTCGGCGTCGCGTACGACGATCCGCGCGATTGGTACGTCGGCGCGCAGGCGACAACCACGCTCACGCGCTGCGGCGGCGATTGCGACGGCGTTCACGTCGTTGCGTACGCGGGTTACGCGTCACGGATGTCGTCCGGCCTCACGCTCGACGCCGGCGCGACGTTCTCGCTCGACACCGGCGGGGCGGGCTACAGCTATCCCGAGGTGTACGCGGGGGTCAGCTATGCCGACACGACGGCGCGGATCAGCTTCTCGCCGCGCTATTTCGGCCAGGACACGCGCTCGACGTACATCGAGGTCGTGCAGTCGCTGCCGATCCACGAACGCGTTCGCTTGTTCGGGCACGTCGGTTTCCTGCACCTCGCCAATACGCCCGTATACCCGCCGCAGCCTTCCACCACCACGGACGTGATGCTCGGCGCGGCGTTCGATCTCGCGCCATTCGAGCTTCAGGCGACGTGGCAGCACGCTGCGTCGCCGGTGTACGTCTACCCCATCATCGCGAGCGAGAAGAGCAGCCGCTTCGTCGTTCAGGCCACTTATCGGTTCTAGGCGACGCGCCGCAGCACCGACGCTCACCGCAGTGTGCGGGCCGTGACCGGCGGGGGTCATCTACAAAGGGCGCACGACCGGGCGGCGGCGTCGCGTTGGCCGGGGACGCAGCCCGCAGTCGTGCCGCACGATCACCCAAAACCGAGCCATGCCGCGTGGCGCCCGGAGGAGCGCCTCGGAGAAGCGGCGCGTCTGGCTGCGGCGTGAACGGTCACCGACGAGTGACCGGATACACCGCGAAATCGTTGGTGGCCAAGGGCGGAATCGAACCACCGACACAAGGATTTTCAGTCCTCTGCTCTACCAACTGAGCTACTTGGCCTGGGGTTGCAGCAGACGGGATCGGCGAGCGCCGTCCCGGTCGAGCACGCGATTATAGCAGCCTGCCTTGTCGGCGGCCGGCCTTCTCGGGGCGGACGGTCAGGTGCGCGTCTTCGGCGCGTAGGTGCGCAGAAGCTCCGCGCAGTACGGATGGCGCACCCGCACGACCAGGAGCTGCGTTGGGGCCGGCAGCCACAGCGATTCACCGGAGGTCTGTGCGAGCTCGTAGGCGTTGTAGGAGACGCCGCGGCACTCGGTCAGCATGCGCTCGATGAGCTCGGCACGATCGAACTCGTCCGAATAGGGCAGCGGCGTGGCCTGCGAGACGTCGAGAGCCGGCCGGATGGCAACCTTGGCAATCGGCGATGGGGCGTGGCGCTTGCGCTTGGTCGCGCCGTCGGCATGGCTCGCCATCAGCGCGAGGCAGGCCATCGTGACGATGGCCGCCGCCAACATGATCCACGGCCGCTCGTGCGAGCGGCCGGCCGTCCTTGTCATGAAACAACCCTCCCTACCCGAAATACGCTCAAGCGAGACCCGTGCCAAAACACCTTGGCCGGGTCGGTCCGCGTTGCAGACGCGAACGATCGCTCGGGATGTCTCGTCTGGCGCGCCGCATCGGTTGCACGCGCGCTGACGAGCGCCCCAACCGTAACGGATGTCTCGCCGTGAAGTCAATGCAACACGCGCCGCGCCGGGACATGCAGTGCCGCAGAGGGGCACCGCTCGCGTGAGCCATCGTGGCGGTGCGTCAACGCGCCGTCACGGCGCATCCCGCGATCAGCGCAGGAACGCCTGCAACTGCGCGAGCGTTGCGGCCGGCGCTTCTTCCGCGATGTAGTGCCCGGTCGGCATGACCTGGCCGCGCACGTCGTCCGCCACGCTGCGCCAGTCGTTGAGCGGGTCGAAGAGCCGGTTGACGACGCCTTTCGCGCCCCACAGCACGAGAAGCGGGCAGCGCACGCGCCGCGTGGGGTCGGCGCGATCGTGCGCGAGGTCGATCGACGCCGCGGCACGATAATCCTCGCAGCTCGCATGGATGGTCGCCGGGTCGCTGAAGCATCGCTCGTACTCGGCCCACGCGCGCGGATCGAAGAACGCGGTCTCGCCGGCGCTCCAGCGCTTCATCTTGATGGCGAGGTAATACGCGGGATCGGCGCCGATCAGCCGCTCCGGCAGGTCGTGCGGCTGCGCCAGGAAGAACCAGTGGTAATACGCCGTCGCGAACGCCTGGTCGGTGCGCTCGAACATGATGCGGGTCGGCGAGATGTCGAGCACCGCGACGCGCTCCACCGCATCGGGATGGTCGAGGCACAGGCGATGCGCCACGCGCGCGCCGCGGTCGTGTCCGACCAGTCGAAAGCGCGAATGGCCGAGCGCGCGCATGGCGGCCACCATGTCGGCGGCCATCGTGCGCTTGGAATAGGCCTCGTGCGGCGGAGCACCGGGGGGCTTCGACGAGTCACCGTAGCCACGGAGGTCCGCGCAGACGACGGTGTAGTGCTCGGCGAGCGCCGGCGCCACCTTGTGCCACATGGCGTGCGTCTGCGGATAGCCGTGCAGCATGAGGAGCGGCGGCCCGGCGCCGCCGACGACGCAGCGAATGCGCGCGCCCGCGCCATCGACGTCGCGCACGTCGAAGCCGGGGAACAGCGGAATGTCGGCAAGCCCGACGTCGAGCGTCGTGTCCCCGGGTAGCGCGCTCATCTAATGGATTTCCGGCTCGGCGGTCGGCGCGGTGCCTTCGAGGAAGTCGAAGTCGCAGCCCTCGTTGGCCTGCGTGATGTGCGCCTGGTACAGCGCACCGAAGCCGCGCTCGAAGTGCGGCTTCGGCCGCACCCAGGCCGCACGCCGCCGCGCGAGCTCGGAATCCTGAACCTCGAGGTTCAGCGTTCGCGCGGGCACGTCGAGCGCGATGATGTCGCCATCGCGCACGAGCGCCAGCGGTCCACCGACGTGCGACTCGGGCGCGACGTGGAGCACGCAGGCGCCGTAGCTCGTGCCGCTCATGCGCGCATCCGAGATACGCACCATGTCGCGAACGCCCTGCTCCAGCAGCTTCCTGGGAATGGGTAGCTGGCCCCATTCGGGCATGCCCGGCGCGCCGAGCGGACCGGCGCTCTTCAGCACGATCACCGAATCCGGTGTCACGGGCAGCGCGGGATCGTCGATGCGCGCCGCCATGTCGTCGTAGTTCTCGAAAGCGACAGCCGGCCCGCGATGCCGAAGAAGCCGCGGTTCCGCCGCGGCCGGCTTGATGACCGCACCATCGGGCGCGAGATTGCCGCGCAGCACGGCGAGGCTGCCCGACGTCACGAGCGCGCGCTCGCGCGGCAGGATGACGTCGTGGTTGTAGATCTCCGCGCCGGCGATGTCCTCGCCGAGCGTGCGACCGCTCACCGTGCGCTCGCCGGTGTTCAGAAGATCCGCGATCGACGCGAGCAGACCGCGCAGCCCGCCCGCGTAATAGAAGTCCTCCATCAGGTACTTGCCCGCGGGCCGGACGTTGGCGAGCAGCGGCGTGCGCCGCGACAGCTCGTCGAAGCGATCGAGCGTCAGCGGAATGCCGGCGCGCCGTGCAAGCGCAACGAGGTGCACGAGCGCGTTCGTCGATCCGCCGAGCGCCAACACCGCGGTGATGGCGTTGTCGAAGCTCTTCGCCGTGGTGATGTCGCGCGGCTTCAAGTCCTCCCACACCATGTCCACGATGCGCCTTCCCGTGGCGCTCGCCATGCGCGCGTGACGCGAGTCCGCGGCGGGAATCGATGCCGCGCCCGACAGCGAGAATCCGAGCGCCTCGGCGGCGGACGTCATCGTCGACGCCGTGCCCATGGTCATGCAATGCCCGTACGAGCGGGCGATGCCGTACTCGATCTCCTCCCATGCCTGCTCGGTGAGGTTGCCCGCGCGCTTCTCGGCCCAGTATTTCCACACGTCGGATCCGGATCCGAGGAACTGTCCGCGCCAGTCGCCGCGCAGCATCGGCCCGCCCGGCATGAAGATGGCCGGGATGTTCATGCTGATCGCGCCCATCAGCAGCGCGGGCGTGGTCTTGTCGCAACCGCCCATCAGCACGGCGCCATCGGCCGGATACGAGCGCAGGTTCTCCTCGGTCTCCATCGCGAGCAGGTTGCGATACAGCATCGTCGTCGGCTTCTGAAAGGGCTCCGACAGCGTCATCGCCGGGATCTCGATCGGGAAGCCGCCCGCCTGCCAGATGCCGCGCTTCACTTCGTCGGCGCGCTGCCGGAAGTGCGCGTGGCACGCGTTGATGTCGCTCCACGTGTTGACGATGGCGATCACCGGCTTGCCGAGGTAGTCCGCGCGCGAATAGCCCATCTGCGCGGTGCGCGAGCGATGGCCGATGCCGCGCATGTCGGCCTTGCCGTACCAGCGGAACGAACGCAGATCCTCGGGACGTTTGCGGGCCATGCGGGACGCGCCTCCTGGTTGTCGTCGCGGCGCACGGTGCGTCGCCTTGCGCGCCGATTATAGCGAGCGCACTTTCGTCGCCCGCACCGTCGGCGGCCTGCCGACGCGATTGTAGGACGCTCGCGACTTGCGACCGCCCGCACGCGCGCTATAGTGCCCTGGCGCGAGCGAACATGCGTGCGCCGCGCCGCCCCTGCGGCCGGGCGCAGACGTCCGCGACCTTCGGGAGGCGACATGCGGCGCCCTCGTCCCGTTCATCCGCAACCCTGCCTGCATGCCGCGCGCGTTTCGCTGCTCGGCCTGGCGCTCGCCATGCTGGCGTGCGTTGCGGGCGCCGCGAACGCGCCACTGCCGGGCGAGCGATCCGAACCGGCTGCACAACCGGTCCCGCCGGGCGCCGTGGCGCCCGATGGGCGTCCGATCCCTGCGACGCCCGGCCAGGACGCCTCGCTCGATGCGGAGCGCCTGTTCGGCGCCGTCGTGAAAGTGACCACGCGCGCGGTGCCCGACGCCCGCAGCGCGTCCACGCTCGGCATGGAGCGCGAAGGCAGCGGCGTGCTGATCGGCAGCGACGGACTGGTGCTCACCATCGGCTACCTCATCGTGGAAGCCGACGACATCAAGGTCACCGACGCCCACGGACGCACGCTGCCCGCGCAGCTCGTGGCGTACGACCACAACAGCGGTTTCGGCCTGGTGCGAACCATCCTGCCCCTCGACGCCGAGCCGATCGCATTGGGCGACTCATCGCGCATCGAGGAGCACGAGCCGGTCCTCATCGCGAGCGCGGCGGCGGACGGCGCGTCGTTCGCATTCGTCGTGTCGAAGCGACCTTTCACCGGCAACTGGGAGTACCAGCTCGATTCGGCGCTCTATACGAGCCCCCCGGCATTGAACTGGAGCGGCGCCGCGCTCATCAATCGCGAGGGCAAGCTCGTCGGGATCGGATCGCTCATCGTGCGCGAAGCGACCGACGGCGTTCCGCGGCTGCCCGGCAACGTCTTCGTGCCGATCGACCTGTTGAAGCCGATCCTCGCCGATCTGCTGCGCGAAGGGCATCGGGCCGGCCCGGCGCGGCCCTGGTTGGGCGTGTCGGCCGATGAGCTGCAGGGACGCGTGCTGATCACGCGCGTATCGCCCGACGGGCCCGCCGACCGCGCCGGCCTGCAGCCGGGCGACATCATTCTCGCCGTGGGCGACGACGCAGTGAGCTCGCAGTCGGAGTTCTATCAAAAGCTCTGGGCGCGCTCCAAGGCGGGCGACGAGATCACGCTGAAGGTGCTGCAGGGCGGCGACATCAACACCGTCAAGGTGCGCTCGATCGACCGGCAGCAGTACTTCCGACCCAGGACGACGATCTAGCACGTCGGTTCGACGTGGCAGTCGCCGCCACGTTCGTCTCGTTCAGCAAGGCAACAGTAGAATGCCGGCTCTCTTCGCGGCCGCGCCGCCGCGTGGCTCGCCCACCCCGGACCCGCGATGCTGCTCTCCGCCCTCACGATCTTCAGCAGCGCCTTCCTGCTGTTTCTCGTGCAGCCGATCATCGCCAAGCAGATCCTTCCGTGGTTCGGCGGGTCGGCTGCAGTGTGGACGACCTGCCTCGTGTTCTTCCAGAGCATCCTCACCGCCGGCTATGCGTACGCCGATCACACCGTGCGGCGTCTCGCGCCGAGGCGACAGGTTGAGCTGCACTGGGTGCTGCTCGCCGTGAGCCTCGCGACCCTTCCCATCGTCCCGAGTCCCACATGGAAACCGGCCGGCACGGAAAATCCCGCGTGGCTCATCCTCGGCCTGCTCGCGGTGACGATCGGGCTTCCTTACTTCCTGCTGTCGACGACGAGCCCGCTCGTGCAGGCCTGGTTCGCCCGCAGCTTCCCCGGCCGCAGTCCTTACCGCCTGTTCGCGCTTTCCAATCTCGCGTCGATGCTCGCACTCCTCGGCTATCCCTTCCTGCTGGAGCCGTGGATCAGCACGCGCGCGCAGGCATGGAGCTGGTCGGGCGGCTACGTCGCGTTCGTCTTGCTGTGCGCGCTGTGCGCGTGGCGTTACGGCCGCGCGCCGACGTCGACGATCGCCGACATGGGCGAGGCGCCGCACGCGGCGACGGCGCCGCCGACGATCACGCGACAGCTGCTGTGGTGCGCGCTCGCGGCCACCGGGTCGGTGCTGCTCCTCGCCGTTTCGAGTCACATCGTGCAGAACATCGCCGCGGTCCCGCTCCTGTGGATCGCGCCGCTCGCGCTGTATCTCCTGACCTTCGTGCTCTGCTTCGACGGTACCGGGTGGTACCTGCGCGAGATCTTCCTCGCGGCCGCCGCGGCGGCGCTCGGCGTCATGGCATGGACGCTCGCCGATCCTCGCCTGACGCACGAGCTCGGCATGCAGCTCGGCGTGTTCATCGTCGGTCTCTTTCTCGCGTGCATGTTCTGCCACGGCGAGCTCGCGCGGCAGAAACCGGCGCCGCGCTACCTCACGCGCTTCTACCTGATGATCTCGCTGGGCGGCGCAGCGGGCGCCGCGCTCGTGGGCATCGTCGCGCCGCTGGTGCTGCCGGCGCAGTTCGAGCTCGCGCTCGGGCTCTGCGCGTGCGCGTTGCTGCTGCTATGGCAGGCCCGCGACACGCCCATCATGCTGGGCATCCTCGGCGCCGTTGCGTCCATTGCCACGGCCGGATGCGGCATCTGGTACGTGCACAATTTCTACCAGGACACGATTCGCACGGCGCGCAACTTCTACGGCGTGCTGCGCGTTCAGGAAAGCGAGCCCGGCACGTCGAGCTGGCATCGTTCGCTCATCCACGGCACGATACTCCACGGCGATCAGTACCTCGCGCCCGAGTACCGGCGTCGTCCCACGACGTATTACACGCGTACCTCCGGCATCGGCCGCGTGCTGGAATCGCTCAACCCGCGCCTCGCGCCGCTCAAGGTCGGCGTGATCGGCCTCGGCGCCGGAACGATCGCCGCGTACGGCGCGAAGGGCGACATCTATCGCTTCTACGACATCAATCCCGCGGTCGTACGCCTCGCGCACGAGTCCTTCTCCTTTCTCGGCGACAGCGACGCCACGATCGAGATCGCGCTCGGCGACGCGCGGCTGTCGCTCGAGCGCGAGCAGCCGCAAGGCTTCGACGTGCTCGCGATCGACGCGTTCTCGAGCGACGCGATCCCGGTGCATCTCATCACGGTCGAAGCACTCGACGTGTACCGGCGTCACATGAAACCCGACGGCGTGATCGCATTCCACGTCACCAACCGCTATCTCGACCTCGTGCCGATCGTGGATGCGCTCGGCAAGGCGCGCGGCATGCACGCGGTGTGGATCGCCGACGACGGCGACGACGCGCTCACCAGCCGCAGCGACTGGGTGCTGCTCACCTCCGGCGGCAGCGTCCTGGATCGCCCGGACATCGCCGACAACGCAACCGCGATCACGTCGCGGCCCGACTGGCGCCTCTGGACGGACGACTTCAACAACCTGTTCCAGGTATTGAAGGCGAGAGAATAGAATTCCACGCCATGTCCCACGAACACCACACCGATCCGGCTTCGTACCAGGCGCTGCGCCGGCCGCGGCAGGCACGCTTCATCGAGACGATCGATCAGCGCGCGCTGCCGCACGCGCACGTTGCCGTCAAGATCACCGATGCCGACGCCGCGGCCATCGCCATTCGCAAGATGTGGGTGCGCGGGGCCCCGCTGATCGGCGCGGTAGGCGCGTACGGCCTCGCCATGGCGCTCGACCGCGACGCGTCCGACGCCGCGCTCGCGAAGGCGCATCGCGCGCTCGACGCCACGCGGCCGACCGCGGTGAACCTGCGCTGGGCGCTCGATCGCGTTCGACGCGCAGTCGCGCAGCTTCCGGTGAGCGAGCGGGCGGACGCCGCGTGGCACGAGGCCGATCGCATCCGCGAAGAAGACGTCGCGATCAACCACGCGATCGGGCTCGCAGGGCTCGAGCTGCTGCGCGACATCGCGCGCCGGCGCAGCGGGCCGATCAACGTGATGACGCATTGCAATGCCGGCGCGCTCGCCACGTGCGGCTGGGGAACGGCGACCGCGCCCATCTTCATGGCGCACGCGCAGGGTATGGCAGTACACGTGTGGGTGAGCGAGACGCGCCCGAGGTTGCAGGGCGCGAACCTCACGGCATGGGAGCTGGTGCAGCGCGGCATCCCGCACACGCTGTTCGTGGATTCGGCGAGCGGCCTGCTGCTTCGGCGTGGCGACGCCGACCTCGTCATCGTCGGCGCCGACCGCGTTGCGCGCAACGGCGACGTGTGCAACAAGATCGGAACCTACGACAAGGCGCTTGCGGCCCGCGACAACGACGTGCCCTTCTACGTCGCGCTACCCTCGCCGACGATCGACTGGGGGCTCGCGTCGGGTGAGAACATCCCCATCGAGACGCGCGCGCCCGACGAAGTGCTGGGTGTCACCGGTCGCGACGATTACGGGCAGACTTCGACGGTCATGATCGCGCCGCCCGGGACGCGCGCCGTCAACTACGCGTTCGACGTCACGCCGGCGCGGCTCGTGAGCGGGTTGGTGACCGAGCGGGGCATCGCGCGCTCGGGATCGCTGCTCCAGGCGCTGTTTCCCGACCAGGCGGCGGCAGCGCTCGCGGCATGAGCGCAGCGGCGTCGCCGGACGATCCGGCGCTGCGCGCCGCAATCGTGTCGACCGCACGCGCGATGAACGCGCTGCCGCTCAACCGCGGCACGTCCGGCAACGTCAGCGCGCGCTGCGACGCGGGCTTCCTCATCACGCCGAGCGCGCTCCCCTACGACCGCATGGCCCCGGCGGACGTCGTCGCCATGACGCTGGACGGCGGCGTTGTGTCGGGATCGCGCGCGCCGTCCACCGAATGGCCGTTCCATCGCGAGATCTATCGCACGCGCGCCGAGGTCCGCGCGATCGTTCACACCCATCCGCCCTTCGGCACTACGCTCGCCTGCCTGAATCGCGGCATTCCCGCGTTCCATTACATGGTCGCGGTCGCAGGCGGCCGCGACATCCGCTGCGCGCGTTACGCCACGTTCGGCAGCGACGAGCTCGCCCGCCATGCCGTGGAAGCGCTCGAGGGCCGCAAGGCCTGCCTGCTCGCGCACCACGGCATGATCACGGTGGGCGACGACCTCGAGTCGGCGCTCGCGCTGTCGGTCGAGGTCGAGGCTCTGGCCGAGATGTACTGGCGCGCGATCCAGGTCGAGGAACCGCCGCGCCTCTCGGACGAGGAGATGGAGCGGGTGATCAGCAAGTTCCGCTCGTACCGCACGTCCTAGTCGCCAACCCGGCCGCCCACGAGGGCCTCCGAGACCACTCGCGCTACGACTGCGCAACCGTTCGTCGGCGGGCTCTCTTGCGTCCCGCTGAAATGCCGAGATCCAGACGTTGCCGGTCCTTACGGACGTGCACAGCGCCTCTATGACAATGGCATAATACCCGCGTCCGGGCCCGCGATCCGTGCGCCGCGAAAACTTAGCTATGTCCATCGCCCTCCGCCTCACTCTCGCCGGCGCGCTCGTCACGTCCCTCACTGTCGTCGGAATCGCTCCCGCGCATTCGCACCCGCTTCAGACAGCAACGATGCCAGTCATGGAGCGAACCGTCGAAGAGCACTCGGGTCGCATCGAAGCGCTCGAGATCGACGATCGTGTGCGGCAGCGCGTGTTCCAGTTTCCCCAGTTGCGCGCAGCCGACGGTACCGTGATCTCGCTGCACGGCGCAATGACCGAACAGCTTCGGCGTGGCGATGTTGTAACGTTGACCGGCGTACGAAACGGCATCGCTTTGGAAGTGCAATCGATCGAGCGCATGGACAGCGTCGATTCGTCCGCTCCATTCGTCAACACCGTGGAGCTCGAGGGCACGCTCCGCATTGCCCACGCGGATTATTTCGACGTCGGCAAAGGAGAGTTCCGCTACGAGCTCGTCGATGACTATGGCAACGTGACACCGCTCGCGGTGGCGACGCTGCCCTCTGTTCTGCATGGCAGCATGCGAATCAAGGTCGAGGGGATTGCAACCCGCGACGCCGCGAGCCTAATTCCGCAGCGCATAGCCGTCGTTGCCGATCCGCCGAGCGACGAACCGTCTTCGGCGCGACTCGACGCAAAGACGACCACGGTTCACCGCGTGCTCGTCGTCATGGCCAATTTCAGCAACACCGTTGCGCCTGCATATACCGCGACGCAAGTCCAGCAGGTGATGGTCACTAACGCGAACAGCGTCGCAAACTACTACAACGAAGTCTCCTATGGCCAGCACCAACTCAACGTGACCGTGACGTCCAGCTGGCTGACCATGGCATATGCCAAGCCTTCCTCCTGCATCGATGAGGATCTGGGCGGATTCACGACAGCCGCGAACAACGCGGCAGCGGCAGCCGGGTACGCCCCGTCCAATTATGAGTATGTCGTTTACCTGTTCCCGGGCGGCAGCGGTTGCGGCTGGTCGGGGCTCGCCTACGTGGGCGCGCCCAAATACGCCTACATCAACGGCCAAGGGTCATTCGTGACCCAGGTGGTCGCGCACGAGATGGGTCACAACTTCGGGTTGCTGCACGCAGGCAGCCTGCGCTGCACAGGTGCCGTTATCGACGGGACTTGCTCCGCGGCCGAATATGGTGATCCGTATTCCACCATGGGCAACCAGCATGCAGGGCACTTCAATGCCGTGCAGAAGTCGTACCTCGGCTGGATCGCGCCTTCAACGGTCCATACCCACGCCTCGGGTACCGCGACGTACACCTTGAACCCGCTCGAAAGCGGTGGTGGATCCCTGTACGCGGTGAAGATTCCGACGCCGTCCGCGACGCGTACTTATTGGCTCGAGTACCGGCAGCCGGTCGGCTTCGACGGCATGTGGACGGGGTGGAACGGCAACGGTGTGCAAATCCGGCTGGAAAGCCCTTTCGACACGTATTGCAGCGGATGCAGCAACTGGAGCGACGATACCGAGCTGCTCGACGCGACCCCCGGCACGAGTGGCTACACCGACGCGGCGTTCGCGGTCGGCACGTCGTTCACTGACCCGGACTATCCGATCACGGTGAACGTCACCTCGGCGACACCGACCGCACTCAGTGTGCAGGTCATCTCCCCGGGCAGCGCGACATCGACGACGACGACGCTCTCGACATCCGCGAATCCGGCGACGCAAGGGTCGAGTGCGACCTTCACCGCGAGCGTCACCGGCTCGTCGCCGACGGGGACGGTTGCCTTCACCGACAACGGCGCGTCCATCGGCGGCTGCGCGGCGGTGGCGCTCGCCGGCAGCGGCAACAGCCGCACGGCGCAGTGCACCACCAGCGCGCTCACGGCCGGTACGCATACCATCGGCGCTTCGTACGGCGGCGATGCAACGAACCAGGCGAGCAGCGGCACGTACGTTCAGCAAGTGGCCGCGAGTAGCGGCTCGATCAATGCCGCGCTCGCATCGAACGGCGCGGTCGCCACGGCCTCCAGCTCGTACGGCAGCGGGTTCCCCGTGAGCGCGATCAACGATGGCGACCACAAGGGGATCAACTGGGGCAATGGCGGCGGCTGGGCCGACGCGACGAACAGCGCCTACCCCGACTGGGTTCAGCTCAACTTCAACAGCCAGAAAACGATCGATCACGTCGTCGTCTACACCGTGCAGGACAGCTGGGCCAGCCCGGCGGAGCCCAGCGACGCGATGACGTTCACGACTTGGGGTGTGACGGCGTTCCAGGTGCAGGCATGGAATGGCAGCGCCTGGTACACGGTCGGCACGGTCACCGGCAACAATCGCGTGAAGCGCACGGTGAATTTCAGCCCGGTGACCACGGATCGCATCCGGATCAGCGTGACCGCCTCGATGAATGCGTATTCGCGCATCACCGAGGTCGAGGCGTGGACTGTCAACACGACCAACGTGGCGGCGGCAGCGAATGGCGGCGTGGCGAGCGCGTCGAGCACGTACAGCGCGTCCTTCCCGGTAAGCGCCGTCAACAACGGCAATCGCACGGGCCAGAACTGGGGCAGCAACGGCGGATGGGCCGACGCGACGAGCAACACCTGGCCCGACTGGGTGCAGATCAACTTCAACGGACAGAAGACGATCGACCAAGTCGTCGTCTACACCGTGCAGGACAACTGGGCCGGTCCCGTCGAACCGAGCGACACGATGACATTCGCGAGCTTCGGCGTCACGGACTTCCAGGTCCAGGCCTGGAACGGCAGCGCGTGGTACAGCGTCGCGACCGTGACCAGCAACAACCTGGTGAAGCGCTGGGTCACCTTTTCGCCGGTGACGACCGACCGCATTCGCGTCAAGGTGACCGGCGCGCTGGGCGGCTATTCGCGCATCACGGAGATCGAGGCGTGGACGTCGAGCACGACCAACGTCGCCGCGTCCGGCAACGGCGGCGTCGCCTCCGCGTCGAGCAGCTACGGCGGCGCATATCCGGTAAGCGCCATCAACAACGGCGAGCGGGCGGGCGCGGGCTGGGGCAGCGGTGGCGGCTGGGCGGATGCCACCAACAACGCGTATCCCGATTGGGTGCAGGTGACGTTCAGCGGGCAGCAGACGATCGACCAGGTCGTCGTCTACACGGTGCAGGACAACTGGGCGAGCCCGGTCGAGCCCGACGACACGTCGACCTTCGCGAGCTGGGGCGTCTCGGGCTTCCAGGTGCAGGCCTGGAACGGCAGCGCATGGAATACGGTCGCGACGGTTACCGGCAACAATCTCGTGAAGCGGCGGTTGATGTTTCCCTCCGTGACGACCGATCGCGTCCGTGTCAACGTCACGTCCGCGCTTGGTGGCTACTCGCGCATCACCGAGCTGGAAGCCTGGACGGCACCCTGAAATACTGGCTGCCCGCCGTCGTGCGGTAACATCCCGGCGTGCTTCAGCGCGCCAGTTTTTTCAATCCGGGCGAGCGGGTGCTGGACGTCGGCTGCGGGCCGGGCTATCTCGCCGCGCATCTGTCCGGACGCATGAAATGCTCCGTCGTCGGCGTTGAGCAGGATCCACGGCTTGCGGACATGGCCCGGCAATCGTGCGTTGCCGTGCACCAGCGCGACCTCGAGCGCGAAGGTCTGCGCGGCATACCGGGCCGCTATTCCGCGATCTTCTTCGGCGATGTGATCGAGCATGTGCGTAACGCTCCAGAGCTGCTGCGGCAGGCAGCGGATCTGCTGGAGACGGACGGCCGCGTGATCGTGTCGACGCCGAACTTCGTGCACGTCAAGAACCGCATCCGCGTCCTGCTGGGGTCGTTCGAGTACCGCGACGCGGGCCTCCTCGATCGCACGCACGTTCACTTCTACACGCGAAAGACGCTCCTGGGCTTGCTGGCCGAAGTGGGGTTCGAGCCAACCCGCGTCGACTACACGACCGGCATCATGGACCTCTCCTCCGCCGCGCACCGCGTGCTGTACGCATTCGCGCGGGCGTATCCCAATCTTTTCGCGTATCAATTCATCGTTTCGGCGCGGCCGAAGCAATGAGCCAGCTCGAAGGCGCCGGAGCGCTTCGTTGACGGCGCCTGAGGTACGGCGGCTCGTGTGGATCAAGGAGGAAGGTCTCGAGGTCCCGCCAGCCGGTGACGCCCTGCGCAGCCGCGGATGGTCGGTGCGCGTTCTGGGCTTCGACTACGAGCGCTGGCGTGAGCGCCGATTCGGTGCCTTGGTACGTCTGGCCGTGTCGTTCGGCCACGCCGCGCTGGTTGCGCTGCGCATCATACCGGCGAGCCTCGTGGTGGGCGTGCACTACGCCGGCGTCTTCTCGGCGCTGCTGCGCGCCGCCATTCCCGTCGCACGCCACGCGGTCGTGATCAACTCGCTCTACCGGATTCCCCAGGCGCACGAATCGTCGCTCCTTTCACGGCTCGTGCGGCGAGCCGTGCGGTCGAGCGACGCCGTGATTGTCAACAGCGACCGGCTGGCCGATTCACTGGTCGCTCAGCGCATGGTCGCATCGCGCGAGCGTGTCTTCGTGCTGCACGATCCACTGGTTCCGGTGATCGCGACACAGCGCTCGCCCGATCGATACGCGTTTTCGGGCGGAATCAGCGCACGTGACTGGGAAGGTCTCAGCAAAGTCGTTCGCGCAACATGTGCCGAAGTGCGCTGGGTAATCGCCTGCCCGGACACGAGCGCGGCCTTGTTCTCGGGCCTCGACAACGTCGTCGTGCGGTCCAGCATCCCGCTGGCGCAATTCGACGCGCTGGCCGCCGGAGCATCGATCGTGTTCGTGCCTGTCACGGGCTCGCACGTCGCGGGGGTGACGCTCGTTCGGAGCGCGCAGGCAGCCGGCGCCGTGGTGGTCGCCTACGGCGGCGATTTCCTTCACGAATACATCGCGTCCGGCGTCGACGGCATCATCGCACGCGACGCCGACGAAGCGGTCCCGTGGCTGCTCAAGGCGTGGCGAGGCGAACCCGAGCTTGCCGCCCTGCGGGCACGCGCATACGCGCGCTTCCACGCCGATCAGCAGACGTGGCTGGAGGAGAACGCGCGTCTTATCGATTTCCTGGAGCGGGTCGAAGCGGGAAGGGCCGAAGGTCGGTGTGGTCCGCATTAGCGCGACACGGCGCTCAGGCGCCGCCAGCGCAGCGCGAGCGTCAGTAGCACCGCGAGCACGGCGCTTGCCGCGACACCGCCTACGAGATGCACCGCAAGCGATGGACCGACGCGCGGCGGCCGCTCGGGCGGCATGCGAAGGACCGTGTAGCCGTCGACATAGCGGGCGCGAAAGACGCTGAGGTCGGCCAGGATGGTCGCGCGCGCCTCGCGCACGACGCTGTCCGGGTCGGCGGAATCCATCGCGGAGCTCTTCAGCATCGACTCCAGCCGGTTCAGCAGCGCCGCGCCCGAGAGTGAGGTCAAATCGAGTGTGGCGACCTTGGTGAAAAAGTCGCGCTGCCAGTCCAGGATGCGACGCTTGCGGTCCGATTCGCGCATCGCGTCGCGAATGTTGATGGCTTCGGATTCGGCGCCGACGAGCTGCGCAACCGGAGACAGGTAGCGAGCCGGTGCGTCGGTGAGCGGCGGCGCGACCGGCCGTGGCTCGCGCGCCATCGGGTTGAACGGCTTGGCTTCGGGTGGCGTCGCCGAGGACGGGACGTTCGTAGGATACGGCACCTCGGCATCGGGATACATCCCGCGCATCTTGCGCAGCTCCCCGATCTTCTGCTCGACGCGCTCGAGCAACGCCCGATCACCAGCCTGCTTTGCATCCAGCCGGTCCGCATTGCTCTGCACCGTCCCACGCTGATACGTGACGTAGTCGACGAGCGCGCTCTTCAGCGCGCCGTCGGCAAATTGTTCCGCGAGCAGCAGCGCCAGCTGCCGCGCGGTGCGTCTGTCGCGCGAATCGACGTTGGTCTGTACGGCGAGGATCTGCTCGCCGCTCGCGGGCGTGGCGAGCGCCGTTTCCCGAAGGTCGGTGCGCGAGATCGTATAGATCGGAACGAAATGGTCCGCAAAGTTCGGATCCCGAGCGACGTCCCCGGCAACCGCAGCCAGGTGCGCGTCATCCTTGAAGTCACGCGCCGACACCTGCGAGACGATGGCCTGATCGGCTGCGGTCTCGAGCACGCGCTTGAACTCCGCCACCGTGAGGTCCGGCGTGCGAATCACGGCGCGCGCCGAGTAGCTCGCACCCAGCCAGACGGCGAGGGCGTACGCCGCGAGAAACACGACGAAGAGCGAGGCCACGAGCCAGCGTGCGGTATACAGCACGCGGCCAACCGCCCCTATGTGGATGAGCTGCTCGTCGTTGGACATTATGAGTGCGCCGTGGAGACCAATCGTGACAGCGGCCGCAACCTTCCCGAAAGCCCCAATTGCGCTCGACGGTCCACGGCGTACCGCCGGCATTGTAATCTTATGCGCATGGCATCACGGCGAGTGCTGATCCTGGTCCACGGGCTGCAGGCCGGTGGTGGTGAACGACAGCTCGCGCTGATGGCGTCGGGCCTCGCCTCGTTCGGTTGGGCCGTGGACATCCTGACACTGTCGCCCGGCGGACCGCACTGGGACGAGCTCCGCAAGGTGCGCGGCGTCACGCTGGAGAGCGTCGATCGCTCGGGTGCCCTGGATTTCGGGGTGCTGGTCCGCTGCGTCCGGCACATTGCCCGCCACGACGTTGCCGTTGTGCAGGGCTGGATGCAACCCTGTAACACGTTCGCCGCGCTGGCCGGCATGATGACGCGCCGGCCGGTCGTCCTCGGCGTGCGAACGATCTCCGACGCGGTCGTCGGTTTTGGCCCGCGCCTTTACCTGCGCTCGGAGCCGCTGCTCGCGCGGCTGTCGCGGGGCACGGTCGTGTGCAACTCGCTGGCGGGATTGCGCGAGTGGCAGGCACGGCGGCCGCGCACGCGCGTCATGCACATTCCGAACGGGCTTGTGCCTCCGCCGCGGGCGTTGCCCGCTCCGATCGCACGCCCGCGCGCGCTGCGCATAGGAATGCTGGCGCGGCTGGACCCCGTCAAGAGGCACGATGTCGTGCTGAAGGCGTTGGCGGTCGTGCGACGCGAGGGGGTCGAGGCAACGTTCGTCAACTGGGGGGCAGAGACCGCGCGGCAGCGGGCGGCGCTGGAGCGGCTGGCGCGCGAGCTTGGCGTTAGCGACGACGTCGAATTCCATGCCTCGTACGGGAACGTGTGGGATGCGCTCGGGCAGATCGACGTGTTCGTCTCGGCGTCGCGCGCGGAAGGCATGTCGAATTCGCTGATGGAAGCCATGGCGGCGGGACGCGTCATCGTGGCGACCGACGCGGGCGACACGCGGGACATGCTGAGCAGCCCCGAAGGCCCGTGCGGCTTCGCCGTCGACGGCGATGCGGACGGCATCGCCGGCGCGATCCTGCACGTATCGGCAAACCCCGGACTGGCACGATCGTACGCGGCGACAGCCGCACGCAAGGCGGCGCACGCATTCTCCGTTCCGGCGATGGTTCAGGCGTACGAATCCGTGTATACGAGCGCGCTAAGTCATGGCGAGGCCGGCATCGCCGCGCCGCCGCCGATGCGCTAGAACCGCATGTGCGCAATCGTCGGCTGCATCGCGCCCCATGCCGATCGCGAGGCGCTGCTTCGCCAGGTCGCCTCTGGCATGCAACGGCTCGCGCATCGCGGGCCCGACGACGAGGGCTCATGGGCTGAAACCAGCCAAGGCACGACGGTCGCCTTCGGACATCGCCGGCTGTCGATCCTGGACCTCAGTCCCTCGGGCCATCAACCGATGGTCTCGTCGAGCGGCCGCTACGTCATCGTGTTCAACGGCGAAATCTACAACTTCCGCGAAGTGCGCAGCGCGCTCGACTCGGGCGGAGCGGCCTTGCGCAGCTCCGGCGACACGGCGGTGGTGCTCGAGGCGTTCGAGCAATGGGGCCTCGCGGCGATCGAGCGCTTCGTCGGCATGTTCGCGTTCGCGCTGTGGGATCGGCGCGAGCAGCGCGTGCTGCTCGTGCGCGATCGCGTCGGGGTCAAGCCGCTGTATTACTGCGTACAGGACGGCATGCTGGCCTTCGCTTCGGAGCTGCGCGGCCTGCAGGCATTCGCCTTCTGGCCGCGGCAAATCGATTCCGGCGCGCTCGCGGAGTTCCTGCAGTACGGCTACATTTCGGCGCCGCGCACGATCTTCCAGGGCGTGCAATCGCTCGAGCCGGGTGGCTGGGCCGAGATGTCGGCCACGGGCGCGCTCCGGCGAGGCATCTACTGGTCGCTCGAATCCTCCCCTGCCCCGTTCGAGGTGGAGCAGCGCGAAGACGAAGCGCGCGAACGCCTGCGTGAATTGCTGGACAGCGCCTGCGCGTACCGCCTGGTTTCTGACGTTCCGGTCGGCGTCTTCTTGTCGGGTGGGATCGACTCATCGCTCGTGACCGCGGTGATCGCGAAGCGCCTCGGCGCCGACACACGCACCTTCACCGTCGGCTTCGAGGAAGCCCCGTACGACGAATCGGGATGGGCTGCCAAAGTCGCGCGCCACCTCGGCACGCGGCACACCGAGCGCAAGCTGTCCATTGCCGAGGCGGAGCGCACCATCGAATCGTGGGGCGAGCTCTTCGACGAGCCATTCGGCGACAGCTCCGCGATTCCCACCTTGCTGGTGTCCAACGTTGCGCGCGAGCAGGTGAAGGTCGCCTTGTCCGCCGATGGCGGTGACGAGCTCTTCGGTGGCTACGTGAACTACGGCTCGATCCCGTCCAAGATTCGCGCGCTCGGACGCATACCGCGACCCGTCCGCAATACCGTCGGCGGAATGTTGCGGACGCCGCTCGGCGCGATGCTCGCTTCGCGTGTGCTGCCTACGCCCGCGACCGCGGGCACCGACAAGCGCCTCGATCGCATCCACAAGCTCGGCGAGGTGCTGTCCGCCGGCGATGCACGATCGGTGTTCCAGCTTGCAGTCTCGTATTCGACGCCCCGGCAGGTCACGGAGCTCGTCGGCTGCGCCGACGACACGCGACCGGATCTCGCGCGCTTTCCCGGCTCCATCGAGGAAGCCATGATGGCCTGGGATTTCCACCATTACCTGCCTCATGACATTCTGGTCAAGGTCGACCGAATGACCATGCGGGTCGGTCTGGAAGGCCGCGAGCCGCTGCTCGATCACCGATTGGTCGAGTTCGCGTTTGCGGCGCCGATGCGCTATCGGATCGGCGCGCTGGGATCGAAACATCTGCTGCGGTCACTTCTGTTCGACCTCGTGCCGCGCGAGCTGATCGAGCGTCCCAAGCAGGGTTTCGGCATACCCCTCGGCCAGTGGCTGCGTCGCGGCCGCCTGTTCGAGATGGTCCGCGGGTTGCTTTCGAGCGATTCGCTGCGTGGATCGCAGCTGGTCAACCCGCGCGCGCTCGACGCGCTCGTTGGCGCTTTCGTGTCGGGCGCGCCGATCGATGCCACGCGCGTGTGGCTGCTGGTCGCTTTCGAGATGTGGCGCCGACGATGGCTGAGCGAGTGATCGGGGCGCGGCCGGCGGTGCCAACTGCGCCCGGCGATGCTGCGAGCCCGGTGCGGGTGCTTCACGTGACGAACATGTGGCCCGATCCGGAGCGGCCGCATTTCGGCGCATTCGTCGAGGCGCAGGTGCAGAGCCTGACTCGCCGCGGCGTGGACTGCCGCGTCGTGTACGCGCGCCGCGATTACCTGGGGCTGCGACGCAAGACACGCGAAGCCCTGCACGCAACGCCGGCGGACGTGGTCCACGCGCATTTCGGCTATTCAGCCGTGATGATCGCCGACCTCTGCCGACGCGCGCGCGTGCCGCTCGTGGTCAGCTATTGCGGCGGGGACCTAAACGGGGAAGAAGGACCCGTACGCCGCCGGCTGCAATCATGGGTCGGCAGCGTGGCGAGCCGCGGTGTAGCTTTCGCGGCGCCCGGCATCGTCGTGAAATCCGAACGCATGCTGGAGCGTCTTCCCGCCGCGGCGCGTCGGCGCGCCCACGTCATTCCCAACGGCGTGGACCTCGCGCGCTTCACTCCGCGCGGCCGTGATGCCGCACGGGCGACGCTCGGCTGGGACGATGATCGCGTGGTCCTGTTCGCAGGGCGATGGCGCGATCCGACCAAGAACTTCGGCCTTGCGCAGGCAGCCGTCGATGCGTTGAACGCGCGTGGCACGCGCGCCCGTCTCGTGCCGCTCGAAGGCGTGGCTCATGCCGAAGTCCCGTTGTGGCTCAATGCGGCCGACGTCGTGCTGCTGACGTCGCTGCGCGAGGGGTCGCCGAACATCGTCAAGGAGGCGTTGGCCTGCGACGCTCGGGTGGTCTCCGTCGACGTCGGCGACGTCGCCTGGCTGCTGGACGGCGTTTCGAACGCGCGCGTCTGCGCGTATGAGGCGGGCGCCCTCGCGGAGGGAATCATGCAGGTGCTCGACCAGGAGCGGCGCGGCGGACGCAGCCGCATCGAGCGGCTGGGCCTCGACGAGCGTTCGATTGCTGCCCGGCTCGAACACCTTTATCGCGAGCTGCGCTCGCGCACCTCCCGTTGAGTGATCGCATCCAGCGCAGCGCGCCCTGGTGGATCGTTGCCGCCATCGCCTGCCTGGCCATGCTCGGCGTCGATGCGCTCACATTGGGCGAGAGGCTCGAGATGCTTGCGGCGGTGTTGTGCCTGATCGCGGTATGCATCGCGCGTTTCGAGCATGCGCTGCTGTTCCTGGTCGCGCTGTCGACGATCCACGGCGATGTTGCGCTCCTCGCCGCTCAACTGGCCCTCCTCGTGCGGCTCGTGCTGCGTGGCGAGTTGGCGCTCGACAAGTCGTTCGCGTCGCTGCTGTTGTGCGCGGTCGCGGTGTCGACCGCCGGATCGGCGCTGTTCGGGTTCTTCACCATGCAGCAGCGGCCTCTGCAGTGGCTGATCTGGCTGACGACCATGGGCTTCCCGCTCGCCATGCTCGGCATGGCGCGCGCGCGCATTCCCGACGCCGCAAGCGCGCGGCTGTGGCGGTTCCTGCTGTTCTGCCTGGGCGTTCAGATCCCGATCGGGATCGTCGACCTTTATCGCCACGGCGAGGCGACACCGGGCGATTGGTTCGCCGGCACGTGGCAGGACGCGAATGTGCTGGGATTGTGGGCGGCGTGCGCACTGTCCGTGGCGTTCATCCGACTGGTTGTTCTGCCTCGGCACGTCGAACACGTGCCAGGCCGTGCGCAGACGATCGCCGGCATGGCTGCGCTGGGCTTCCTCATGGCTTTCGCGAGCGCCCGCATCTTCGCGGGATCCATGATTTGCGGCGCGGGATTCGTCATCGCAGCGCTGTGGCTGGCCGGTGGCGACGTCTCGCGTCGCTCGGTCGCGCTGCGCGCCATCGGCCTGATTGCGGCCGGGGCCGCGGCCACGCTCCTGGCGCATTCCTGGATCGAGGAAAATGCGGACGCATTCGCGTCGAACTGGCAGGAATCGGGCAAGCATGCGCTGTTCGAACGGATATTCGGCGAGTTTGGCGGCAGATATAATGCCGTACTCGGGGTCGGCCCCGGTATGGCCGGCTCCCGCGCCGCGAGCGCCGCGTCCGCGGATGTATTGTTCAAGGAAGTTACCGGAATTGCGTCGTCTCTCCTGGGGCCCGCGCCCGAGCCGGAGCGCTGGGCCATGCGCGATCTCTGGACTGCCGAGCTCGCGGCCAGCATCGCGACGAAAAGCGCGCTCATCACGATGCCGTTCTCAGGATGGGCGTCGGCGCGCGCGGAGCTTGGCTGGCCGGCAGTCCTCGCGCTCCTGCTCTTTCTGCTGGCACTGGCGGTTCGCCTTGCCCGCGTGGCCGTGAGGCATCCACCGGTATTCGGCATAGCGGCCGCTGCGGCCGTTCTTTGCGCCGGTCTTCCGATCATGCTCACGTTCGACAACGTGCTCGAGCAACCTCACATCACGGCGCCCTTGATCGTGCTGGCCATGGTCTCGCGCGGTTACCGGATGCACGGAGCTGCCGCGTGAACGTGCTCGGCATCTCGGATACGCACAACGCCTCGGCCGCGCTCATGGGCGACGCGATTGCCCTCGCCGCGCTGCAGGAGGAGCGTCCGACGCGGGAGAAGAACTTCTCCGGCTTTCCAGCCCGCAGCATCGCCTACGTGCTCGACGCGGCGGGCCTGTCACCGGGCGATGTCGATGTCGTAGCCCTTGCCGGCGAGCATCAGCCGCCCGATCGCGACCGGCAAGGCATACTGGACGAATACGAGCGCAATGGCAGCCTTCGCGCGCGCGTGAAGGCGGCGCTGCGCAGAACACCGGTGTTCGACGCGTACCGCCTGAAGCGCCGTAGCGATCGCCTCGCGAAGGTGCTTGCGCTCGGTTTTCGCGAGGAAGCCGTGCGATTCATCGAGCACCACGCCTGCCACGCAGCCTCGGCTTATTACGGCGCCGGCCGGCTCGATGCGCCGACGCTCGTGGTCACCTGCGACGGCGCGGGAGACGGCGTATGCGCCACGGTGAGCGTCGGTCGCGACGGCAGGCTCGAGCGTCTGTGGTCGGTTCCGTGGGCCGACTCGTTCGGGCTCCTGTACGCGCACGTAACGTTCCTGCAGGGCATGGTGCCGCTCGAGCACGAGTACAAGATCATGGGCATGGCGCCGTACGCGAAAGGTGCCGCCGCGTCCCGCGTCGCGGACCGCCTCTGGGGCCTCTTCACGTGGGATGCGGAGAAGCGCCCGGTGTGGCGGCGCCGCAACGGCGTCCCGCACATGTACTACGCGCAAGCGCTGCTCAGCCAGATTTTCCATCGCGAGCGCTTCGACGCCGTCATGGCCGGCACGCAGCTCTTCACCGAGCGCATGCTCTGCGAATTCGTGCGCCGCGCGGTTCGGGCGACCGGCGTGCGGCGTGTTGCCCTGTCGGGCGGCGTGTTCATGAACGTCAAGGCGAACAAGGAGATCCTGGCGCTCGACGAGGTCAACGAGTTGTTCGTGTTCCCGTCGTGCGGCGACGAGACCAACGCGATCGGCGCGTGCTACCACGAATACGCCAACGTCGCCGACGCAGACCGGATCGCGGGTATCGGCGACTTCTATCTGGGCCCCGCGTGGTCCGGATCATCCGTGACTGCCGCGCTGTCGCACGCCGCGTCCATCGGCATGAAAGTGACCCGCGAGCCGGACATCGAGCGGCGCGTCGCCGAACTGCTCGCGGGTGGCGAGGTCGTCGCACGTTTCGCCGGACGCGAGGAATTCGGCGCCCGATCGCTCGGCAATCGCGCCGTTCTGGCACATCCCGTGCGCCACGGCGTCGTGCAACAGATCAACGAGGCGGTCAAGAATCGCGATTTCTGGATGCCGTTCGCATCGTCGGTTCTCGACACCCGGGCTTCGGAATACTTCGTCAACCCGAAGTCCGCGTCGAGCCCCTACATGATCCTGTCGTTCGACACCACCGGAAAGGGAGCAAGCGAGCTCGCGAACGGAATCCACCCCTACGACAAGACGTGCCGGCCGCAAGTCGTGACACGAGCGTTCAATCCCGACTATTGGCGCCTGATCGATGAGTTCCGTGAGCTCACGGGCATCGGCGGCGTCGTGAACACCTCATTGAATCTGCACGGCGAGCCGCTCGTTCACGAGCCGATGGATGCTGTGGCCGTGCTGCAAAAGTCGGGGCTGAGGCACCTGGCGCTCAACGAATATCTCGTGCAGAAGGACGCGGTGACGCCTTGAATCGCGTGTTCGTCCTGGGTGCCTACGTGGACGCCGTCACCCAAGACGAGGCGGTCGCCGGCATCCTGCGCCTTGCCCGCACGCGCGGCCGTCACATGGTCGTGACGCCCAACGTCGATCACGTGATCCGCATGCGTCGGGACGCACACCTGCGCGAGATCTATCGCAGCGCTGCGCTGGTGCTTGCCGACGGCATGCCATTGGTGTGGGCTAGCCGGCTGACGCGCACACCGCTGCCGGAACGCGTTACGGGGGCGGATCTGATCGCGCCGGTGCTCGCGGGCGCCGAGCGAGACGGGCTCAGCGTCTTTTTCCTGGGACCGATGCGCGATACGCTCGACATTGCGCTGTCGCGGTTCGCGGTCCAGTTTCCCGGGTTGTGGATCGCGGGCTCGCATTCGCCGCCGTTCGGATTCGAGGCCGACCCCTTGCTCGATGCCCAATGTACCGAGGCACTGCGCGCAGCCAATCCCGACATCGTGATCGCATGCCTCGGCGCACCGAAGCAGGAGCTCTGGATCTTTCGCAAGCGCCGGGAGGTGGGCTTTGGCATCGCGCTTTGCCTCGGCGCTGCCCTCGACTTCGTCGCGGGGTTCCAAAAGCGTTGCCCGCCCGCGATCGGGCGGCTGGGACTGGAGTGGGCATGGCGCGTCGGCAATGAGCCGCGCCGACTGTGGCGCCGCTATGCACAGTGCCTGCTGCTCGCGCCGGTGCTCATGTGGGAGCAGGTTCGATATGCGCGCCGACACCGGGCCAAGGGCTAAGCCGCCCGCGCCATCGCTGACGCCCGGGACCGCGCGCCCGGTGGCGACGGGCATCACGCGCGGGTTCAGCGCGGAGCTGGGCATACTCGTGCTCGCCCTCGACGTCGGTGCCGTGCTCGGACTGCTGTACTACTTCGCAGTCCAGCGCACCGGCGGCTTCGCCGACCACTACGTCGTGCTCGCGGCCATCACGGCGGTTCTGATGCCGCTGGTCATGCGCGCCACGGGCGTGTCGCACCGCATGCGCCTCAGCGGATGGTTTCTGGAGGCCACCGTGCTCGCGCGGGCGTGGGTCATCACGCTGATGTGCCTCGTGTCGCTTTCGTTCGTGACCAAGACGACCGAACTCTTCTCACGCGAGGCCATCGTCAAATGGGCCGTCGCCGGCTATCTCGTGCAAGTCCTGATTCATGCGGTGTTGCGCAGCACGCTCCATCAGCTGCGTGCGCAGGGAATCAACATCCGCTACGCAGTCGTCGTGGGCCGCGGCCAATGCCTGCGCGACTTCAGCGAGCTGCTCGCACGCAACGCGTGGATCGGCACGTCGGTGGTCGGGACGATCGACTTCGACACGCTCATGTCGCCGCACGAGCCGCCCGATGCCGAGGAGATCGCGGCGCGCGCGCTCGCACGACTCGAGGAGATTCTGTCGCGGCACGTCAGCGACGCGATCTATTTCGCATTGCCGGCGACCGACGTGGTACTGGTCGAGAAGCTCGCGGAATGCCTCGTCGGCGAGCCCATCGAGATCAATTGGGTGCCTGACTTGTCCTCGCTGGTGCTGCTCAACTCCAGCGTTCGCGAGCTCGAAGGTCAGCCGATCATCTGCCTATCCGACTCCCCGCTAGCCGGCGGCCGGGCGCTCATCAAGCGCGTCGAGGACATCGTGCTGGGCACGATTCTGCTGATCATCAGCGCGCCTCTGATGCTGGCGATCGCCCTCGCCATCGTGGCGACGAGCGGCACGCCGGTGTTGTTCCGGCAAAAGCGCGGCGGCCTCTACGGCAAGCCGATCGTCGTCTGGAAGTTCCGGACCATGCGCGCGCACGATGAGGACGGCGACGTGAAGCAGGCCCGCAGAGAGGATCCTCGCGTCACGCCGGTCGGCGCATTCCTTCGGCGCACGAGTCTCGACGAGCTGCCGCAGCTCGTTCACGTCGTGACCGGCCGCATGTCGCTCGTCGGCCCGAGGCCGCATGCCGTCGAGCACGACACCCAGTACGGGACCATGGTCGACCGCTACCTGCTTCGCTACAAGATCAAGCCGGGTATCACCGGCTGGGCGCAGGTGAACGGGTGGCGCGGCGAGACCGAGCAGGTGGAGAAAATGGCGATGCGCGTGGCGCACGATCTGTACTACATCCGCAACTGGTCGCTAGGGCTCGATCTCAAGGTGATCTGGCTCACCATCACGCGCATGTTTGCGGACAGCCGCGCGTACTGAAGATCGTGATCGACTCCCGCACCGCGCATGCGTCGACGCCTCGGACGCGCCACGCAGTCGGGCGCGCGCTGTTCATCGCCCTGCTGCCCCTGATCCTCTTCGGTGCCGCGCTTGCGGCCTTCCTGCTTTTCAATCGCGCCGATGACGCGCGCTCGACCATCAGCCTTGGCGTGGACCAGAAGGCACCGGTTGCGTCGCTCGGGCAAGGCAAGCTCACGCCCGCGGGATACGAAGTGACCGTGTCCACGGACGGTGGCGTGGCGGTCGCCGTATGGCCTTCAGTGCCCGAAGACCTAGGCGCCCGTCCGATCATCCGCTGCGAATGCATCGCGCTGCGGCCGGATGCGGACTTGCGCCTCATCTGGCGCCGTGACGACCGCCCGAACATACTGTTCAGTGCGCGCATCGAACACGAGCTGGCCACCACCCGGCCGCTCGATCTGTCCACGAATCCGAACTGGACCGGGCGCATCACGGGAATCGGCGTGGCGATGCGCGGATATGCGGGCGACTTGCTGCAGGTGCGCGGCATCACGGCACACCGTGCCGGGACCGCGGCGCGAATCGCGTCGCTGGTCGACGATTGGCAGAGCAAACGGCCGTGGGATGGTCAATCGATCAACCTCATCATCGTCGGCTCGCCCGACCGCGCGCTGTCGCCCGTCGTCGTGGTCGCGATACTGGCTGCGATCGGCCTGCTGCTGTTGAGCCGGACGCGACCGAGCACGCGGGCAGCGACGGGCATCGCGCTGTGCCTCGGCGCGGTGGCCTGGATCGCTCTGGACCTTCGCTGGCAGCTCGATCTCGTGTCGAAGGTCAGCAAGACCTTGCATGAGTACGGCACCGGCTCGATCGAGGAGCGATGGCGCGCTGCCCCCGATGGCGACATCTACATGCTTGCCACGGCGGTCAAGCACAAGGCGAGCGGAAGTGGCGAACGCGCATTCGTATTCGGCGACGAACCGTACACGCGAGGACGCGCCGCGTATCACCTGCTGCCGTTGGCCGTCTACTATGACGCGGTCGCCGGCACGCTGCCCGACGGCAAGGCGCTTCGACCGGGTGATTTCGTCCTCATGCTGTGGACCCGTCAGGTGCGCTTCGACACCCAGGCCTCACGCCTCGTTTGGGAAAACGGTAACGTGCACGTGGCGCCACTCGCATCCGTGCACGGCATGACGGCGTTCCAGGTCGAGCCTTGAACACCCTGCCGTTCGTGGTTGCGCAGCTGCTCGCTTTGGCGACAGGCTCGTTCGCCGTTGGTTGGGCGTTTCGCGGGTCGCCCGCCCGATGGCTGGGCGTGGTCGCCTATGGCTACGTGGCGGGCCTCGTGCTCGGCGCAGCCAGTCTGTATCTCTGCGGTGTCGCGGGGCTCGGCATTCGGTTCTGGTCCGCCGCGGCCGTTCAGATCGTGCTCGCGGTCGCGCTCGGGTTGCTGAATCGGTACGCAACGCGCCGTGATCGCGACGCTGGGCCCCCGGATGTGAGGTTGCCCGCACATGGGGTCGCGCTACTCGCGATCGTCTTGCTGCTCGCTCTGCTCATCGTGCGCGCCATTTCGGTCGGGATCGATGCCGTAACGCTTCCGCTCTATCCCTGGGACGCCTGGCAGCAATGGGGTACCAAGGCGCGCGTGTGGTTCGAGACGCACGAGCTACGCCCGTTCGTGTCACCCGCCGAGTGGCTTGCCGAGTCAGCTCGCGGCGTGGCGGTGTACACCGACGCCAATCCGGCCTACCCGCCATTGCTTCCACTGCTGCAGGTGTGGACGCTCGGCTACTCGACCGCGTGGAACGACGCCGTGACGGGCGTGACGTGGTTGGGACTTTTTTGCGCGTTCGGCGCCGGCGTCGCGTGGCAGGTGTACCGCGTGCTGCCATATTGGCCGTACGCGCTCGGTACGGCGTACCTCGCGCTATCGCTGCCCTTCCTCGACGCGCACGTGGCGCTTGCGGGGTATGGCGATTTTCCGTTGTCCGTCCTCTACTGCTTTGCGTTCATGTCGGCAATCGCGTTTCAGCGGTTCGACCGGGCCGGCGACGCCGCAATGGCCCTCGCCTTCGTGGCGATGCTGCCGTTCTTCAAACGACCGGGTATCGCATGGGCGCTCACGCTGCTGCCCTTTGCCGCGGTGGTCCTGCCGAGCGCGCGCCGTCCGCTCGTCCTGAGGCTGCTCGTCATTGC
>Ga0207674_10000268_pt1 | contig 65580 bp, 54 predicted proteins | sample KBSCornC72_FD_184303 | JGI IMG/M metagenome (GOLD analysis project Ga0207674, IMG submission 184303) | Corn rhizosphere microbial communities from Kellogg Biological Station, Michigan, USA - KBS Corn C7-2 (SPAdes) (version 2) | ecosystem: Host-associated > Plants > Roots > Rhizosphere > Soil ...
CGCCCTCCCCGACCCCCAACCCACCTGACCGCCCCCACCGGCGTGCTCACTTCAGTGAGGCACGTCCTCCCGGCGTCATTTGACTTCCCACCCCTCCTCCCCGAAAACCTCCCCTCGCGCGCCACCGAACACGGGCGCGACTACTGCTGTAAGGTATCTGAAATGGCTATCGCCTCCCTCACCAACGTCGAAAAACACTTCGGCAAAAAAGTCCTCTTCGAGAAGCTCGACCTCACCATCTACGAGGGCGAGCGCATCGGCTTCATCGGCGACAACGGCGCCGGCAAGTCCACCCTCTTCAAGATGCTCGTCGGCGAAGTCCAGCCCGACCAGGGCACCGTCGCCATCAGCAAGGCCACCAAGGTCGGCTACCTCGTCCAAAATCCCAAGTTCGACCTCGAGAACACCGTCATCGACGAGGCCGAACTCGGCTTCGCCCAGCTCCACGACCTCGCCCACCGCATGCGCGATCTGGAACACAAGATGGCCGAAACCGAAGGCGATGCCCTCGAAAAAGTCCTCGAGAAATACCAGAACGTCCAGCACGAGTTCGACCTGGCAGGGGGGTACGCCTGGCAGCACAAGATGGAGGCCACCCTGCTCGGCGTCGGCCTCGGCCGCGAAATGTGGGAGCAAAAGGTCGCCGTCCTCTCCGGCGGCCAGCGCTCGCGCCTGGCGCTCACCAAGCTCCTCCTCTCCGAGCCCGACCTGCTCCTGCTCGACGAACCCACCAACCACCTCGACCTCGCCGCCATCGAGTGGCTCGAAAACTATCTCGCCGACTTCAAGGGCGCGGTCGTCCTGATCTCCCACGACCGCTTCCTCCTCGACCGCGTCGCCAATCGCATCGTCTGGCTCACCCGCGCCCAGATCAACAGCTACCCCGGCAACTATTCCGCCTACGTCGAGCAGCGCACCATCGCCGAGCTCAGCCAGCAGCGCGCCTACGAGCTCCAGCAGAAGGACATCGCCAAGCAGGAAGAATTCGTCCGCCGATTCAAGGCCGGCCAGCGCTCCAAGGAAGCCCGCGGCCGCGAAACCCGCCTCAACCGCCTCAAGGAATCCGAAGATCTCGTCCGCCGCGTCGACGTCCAGCAGAAGATCAACCTCTCGCTCAACACCAACCAGCGGGCCGGCGACCGCGTCCTCCAGGTGCGCGAGCTGTCCAAATCATTCGATCAACTGACCCTCTGGCAGGACATCTCCGTCGAAATCGCCCGCGGTGAGCGCGTCGGCGTCATCGGTCACAACGGCTCGGGAAAGACCACCCTCCTCAAAGTCCTGATGGGCGAAGAGCCCGCCACCGCCGGCGTCGTCAAGTGGGGCGCCAACCTCAAGATCTCCTACTACGATCAGCGCCTCGACATGCTCAACCCGAAGCACAACCTCATGGAGGCCATCCAGGAAGGCCGGCCCGTCAGCGACAAGTCCGCCCGCGAAGTCCTCGCCATGATGCTCTTCCGCAACGACGATCTCCCCAAGACCATCGAGATGCTCAGCGGCGGCGAAAAGGCCCGCGTCCGCCTCGCCCAACTCCTCATCGACCGCCCCAACGTCCTGGTCCTCGACGAACCCACCAACCACCTCGACATCGCCTCCCGCGAAGCCCTCGAAAACACCCTCACCGAGTTCGAAGGCACCATCCTCACCGTCAGCCACGACCGCTACTTCCTCGACCAAACCGCCCAGCGCCTCTGGATCCTCACCCCCCAAGGCCTCACCGACTTCGACGGCAATTACTCGGCGTGGACCGAAAAACAGAAAGCGGACGAACGCCGCGCGAAGCAGGAAGCATCCGCCGCCAAAGGCAAGAAAAGCTGATTTCGACCGCTTTCGTCCAACTTGTCCCGTCAATTTGTCCCGTACGACGCCTCGGAACATCCGCCCCTCATTCCCCATGGAGATATCGCCCTAATGTTTTTCGGCACGTCCGTTGCTTTGGGTATTTCGTCTTTCTACCAAGGAGCAAATCATGGCCGAAGAAGACGTTGCCGCCGGCAAAGTGAAGCAGGTCAAGGGCAAGCTGAACGACATCGCCGGCGCCGTAAAAGGCGATACCGCTCAACAGGTCAAAGGCAAGGTGCAGAAGGCCGTCGGAAAAGTTCAGGAAGCCGTCGGCAAGGCCGACCGTCCCCCGAAGGAATAAGACCAACGTCCAAGTCCACTCCTCCGAAAGCCCCGCATGTACATGCGAGGTTCGCCCCATACAAACGAAAACGGGCACGCCTTCCCGCGTGCCCGCTTTCCAAGTTCAGGTTTTCGACCGCGAGGTCAGTCCTTCACGATGACCGTGCTCTTGCCGTCGATCAGCATCTCGTAGACGCGCTCGACGTTTTCGTTGGTCAGGCGGATGCAGCCGTGGCTCATCTCCTTGCCCATGCTGTCCGGGTCGATCGTGCCGTGAATGCCGAACCCTTCCTTGCCCACCGCATCGCCCTCCGTGCCGTTCAGGCCCATCCAGAACTTACCGATCGGGTTCAGCGGATCGCCGGCCTCACGCGCCGGTTCGTCGGCGGTGCCCCACCACTTCGGGTTCTTCAGCTTGCCCTGCGGCGCCAGCATCCACGTCCCCGTCGGCGTCGAGCCGTGCCGGCCCAGGCCCACCGGGAAGCTCCGCACGTACATCGAGCCGCGCTCGCCCGGCGAGCCGAAGTAGAGGTCCATCGTGAACTTCGACTTGCTCACGACCGCGTGGAACGGACCCTTGACGGTCTTGATCGTCTGGGTCACGCGGAGGCGCCGCGCGTCGCTGATGCCATTGATGCGCCCGAGGAACTCCCACGTCACCGCGCACGCCGTGGCGATCTTGCCGGGCCGGTCGCCGTTCTGAACCGTGTAGCTGCCCGTGAAGGGGTCTTCGGTGAAGCGGCGCGGCGAGAAGACGATCGTCTCGTTCGCCAATGCCATCAGTTCCTTGGCCTTCTGCGCGTCGGCTTCGCTGAACTGGTTCGCCAGCAGGGCGTCGTTGAGCAGATTGCGGCCGGCGAGGAGATTGCCGGAGTCGATCAGCGACTTGCCGTCCGCCAGCGCGTTGCCGGTGGAGACCGTCGGGAGGCTTTCGGTCGCCGCCTCGCTCGGGTGCGGTGTGACCATCGCGACGGTACGATTGGGCGTCGCCGGGGCGGGGGTGGGCTTGGCGGTGTCGGTCGCCGCGGGCTTGGGCGTGGCCGCACTCTCACCCGGTGTCTGCGTGACCATCGCCTTGGCCGAGCCCGGCAGGGCGATCTGCCCGGTCGAGCGTGACGGCGCGGCAGCGGACTTCACTGGCGTCGCGGCGGCGCCGCTTGCGGCGGGCGTTGACGGCGTGGCCGACGGCGCTTGCGCGACCGTTGTGTCCTTTGCCTTGCTCTTGTTGCTGTTGTGAAGATACGCCACCGCCCCCAGGACGATGACGACCCCTAACCCGGCGACGACGTTCCGACTCATCCTTGTGCTTCGGCTCATTGAGAACCTCCATGTTCTCTATCGGAAGTAGAGGCCCTCGGCCTGATGACTACTTCTGGATGCAGTTGTTCGCAAAACGGCGGATTCCCCGATCGGTCACCAGCATACTCAGGGGGATATCGTGGTCAAGGACGGGCAGCTCCTGCACGATTTGATCGTCAAAGGCCAATCCGCACGAGGTCCCGATAAATTCGGCTTGCGCGAGGAAACGATCGTAAAAGCCCATTCCGCGGCCGATACGGTAGCCCTTTTCGCTGAAGCCCAGTCCCGGTACGACGACGAAATCGATGAGATCGACCGGCACCGGCTTGCCACCGGCGGGCTCGCGGACGCCGGGGCCGCTGGTGGTCATGTGGTCATTGAGGCTACTGATTTCGACGGGCAGCATGCGCCGCTGGTCCCAACTGACCTTGGGGACGACGACGGTTTTTCCGGCCTGCCAGGCTTTGAGGGCGAGGGGGGACGTATCGACTTCGGTGGGCGTGCTCAGGTAGAGCATTACGACGCGCGCGGCGTCGAACTCCGGGCTGGTCGCAACAAAACTACACGCCTGGATACTTTTCTGGTGCCGGACGTCTTCGGGCATCGCGGCGAGCATGTCGCGAAGTTGGCGTCGCAGGACCGATTTATTAGCGAATTCCGCCATGGTGGACGACTACTTTCCTCGCTCCTGCCCCAATACCAGTATCGACTGCCTTCGGGCTCATCTTACCCGATCCTGAATATTCAGCGAACCTCTTATAGCAGATTAGACATGATTCAGGTCGATTTGTTAGCTCTTGTTTCGGAGTTCCCCGCTTTAAGCTCATCCATTCGCTTCGCTATTTCTTGCTCAAATCCCCGATTGGTCGGCGTGTAGTAGGTCTTCTCGACCCCCAGATAGTCCTGCTGGACGTAACCCCCGGCGTGATCGTGGGCGTATTGGTAGCCTTTGCCATGGCCTAAGCGCTGGGCGCCTTTGTAGTGGGTGTCCTTGAGGTGTTTGGGGACGGGAAGGGTTCGACCCTCGCGGACGTCGGACATGGCGGTCCAGATGGCCATGGCGCTGGCGTTGGACTTGGGGGCGGTGGCCATGTAGATGGCGGCCTGGCCGAGGGTGAGCTGGGCTTCGGGCATGCCGACTTTTTCGACGACGTCGAAGGCGGCGGCGGCGACGACCAGGGCGTTGGGGTCGGCGTTGCCGATATCTTCGCTGGCGAGGATAGCGATGCGGCGGGCGATGAAGCGCGGATCTTCGCCGGCCTCGAGCATGCGCGCGACCCAGTAGACGGCGGCGTCGGGGTCGCTGCCGCGCATCGACTTGATCAGGGCGGAAGCGGCGTCGTAATGCTCGTCGCCGGTCGCGTCGTAAACGATGGCTTTGCGCTGGATCGACTCTTCGGCGATGGGGAGGGTGATGTGAACAGGGTTCAGGGTTTGGGGTTCAGGGTTCGGGGAAGAAGAAGCCGTCCCCGTCCCGGTTTTCCTTTCCGCATTTGCATTTGCTGAACCCTGAACCCTGACCTCTGAACCCTGTTCCGCGGTCTGCGACAACACGGCGAGTTCCAAAGCGCTCAGGGCGCGTCTGGCATCGCCGTCACTGGTGAGGGCCCAGTGGTTGACGGCGTCGTCGTCGAGTTGGAGGTTCAGTTTGCCGTATCCGCGGTCGGGGTCCTTGGCGGCGCGGCGGACGAGGGCCTTGATGTCGTCCTCGGTCAGGGGGGTGAACTGGAAGATCTGGCTTCGGCTGACGAGTGGGGAGTTGACGGCGAAGAAGGGATTCTCGGTGGTGGCGCCGACGAGGAGGATCAGTCCGTTCTCCACGTCGGGCAGGAGGATGTCCTGCTGGGCGCGGTTGAAGCGGTGGATCTCGTCGAGGAAGAGCACCGTGCGCTCGCCGGTGTGGGCCAAACGCTCTTTTGCGGCGTCGAGGATGGCGCGGACCTCCTTCACGCCGACGGCGGCGGCGTTGACCTCTTCGAAGTGCGACTTGGTCGAGTTGGCGACGATTTGGGCGAGCGTGGTCTTGCCGGTGCCGGGCGGGCCGTAAAAAAGAACGGACGAGAGGCGGTCGGCTTCGAGCATTCGGCGGAGGAGTTTGCCGGGGCCGAGGAAATGTTGCTGGCCGACGAACTCGTCGAGGGTGCGCGGGCGCATACGGACGGCGAGCGGGGCGGCGGAGGCGAGGTTTTTCTTGCGGATGTCGCCGAAGAGGTCCATGGTGATTCACTTACTTTCGTCGAAAGGGGGGTGGCGGGGAAGGGTGATCCGGTCGGTTGGAGTGGTGAGAAAAGGTTTTCGGGCGTGTTGGGGAGAGGTGTTTTGCGACATATGGCGGGGGCGCTTGGGTTTACGGCGAACGGTGGCGGCCGATTATCGGTAAAGGGCGGTTAAAAACCGACCAAAACCGACCAAAACCGGCATGGAAACGACCACTTTCGACCGTTGGCGTGGTGGAGTCGCCGACGTCAAGGACAGCGTATTGGGTTGTGAAAGAACAGATGAGAAGGATACCACGACGACGGTCGCCGACGAAGGGAAATGTTAGCATTTTGTTCGAACTTTCCTGGCGACCGTTGTTTGCATGAATTGGTTGCGGCGATTTGGCGCGTGTCGGTGCGTGCGGGAGAGGGAGGGCGGGCGCTGGCGCGCCAGGGGCGCGGCACGTCCGCCTTCACTGCCGGCAGAACCGCGAGAGCGCGGTCGAGCTCAGTTGAGGTGTGCGCCGCGGATCGTGCGGGTTTAGGGTTTAGGGTTCAGGGAAGGGGTCAGAGTTTTAGTTTGAAGCCCAGGCGGTTGAGGAGCGCGGTTGCGGTGAGCACGATGACGGCGCAGATCGTCGAGCGGGCGACGGCGCAGGCGAGGTTGCGTTGGGCGAGGTCGCCGTACCAATCGCCCAGGTGCATGAGGCTCAGCCAATACTCGAGGCCTTCGCTGAGGAGGTAGGCGAGGAGGACGTTCTGGCCGGCGATCGTGAAGGGTTTGACGGTGGCGGGCAGGTGGAGGACGTCGGTGACGAGGTAGAAGAGTAGCCACAGGATTGCGGTGACGGCGCACGCCCAGAGGCACCACGCCGGCGTCGCGTCGTTTTTGCTGATCCCGTAGACGGGCTCGAGCAGGAGGGCGGCCGCGGCGCAGGCGAGGGCGAAGAGGGCGGCGAAGCGGAGTCGCTTGCGGTGGGTCGTGGTGTCGGGGGTCTGCAATATCGTGGCGAGGAGGATGCCGGCGACGGTGATCGAGGGGTGCGAGCCGAGAGCCTCGCCGATGCTGACGATTCGGGCGAGCCAAAGATGTTTGAACGCGCCGGCGAGGTTGGCGCCGAAGAGGCAGAGCAGCAACGTCATACAGGCGAGGAGCGCGAGGCGGTTCTGGCGGAAAAGCAGGTAAACGATGGAGCCGACGAGGTACGCCCAGCCGATCAGGCCGAGGATGCCGTACCACTGGGTGCGGACGGAGACGACCGGCCAGGCGGAATGGAACGTGAGCAGACGGTTGCCGTGGTCCGAGCGGTAGACGAGCGCGAGCCAGCAGAGCGTGGCGACACCGAGGAGGCGAAGGGCGGCGGTAATGATCTTAAGCGGCCGGCGCTTGGCGGGGTCGGACGATTGTCCGCCTATCGTGCAAAAGGAGAGGATGGCGGCGACGTAGAGCAGGGCGGCCCAGGCGGTGCGCGACAGCGGCGAGGCGTGTTTCGGCGGGCCGGACTCGGTGTTGACCATCAGGATGCCGATGGCGAGCAGTGAGACGGTGCGCAGCAGCACGTGCGGCAGGAGCCGCCAGGCGGATCGCCCGCGCGCCAGGCGGGCGGCGAAGGCGAAGGGGATGGACATGCCGACGATGAAGAGGAATGCGGGGAAGACGAGGTCGACGAAGGTCATGCCGCTGCCGGCGCGGCCGTCGTTGTAATGCTTGAGCCAGGCGGGGAGGTGTTCGGCGCCGGCGATGTCGTTGACGAAGATCATCGCGAAGATGACCAGTCCGCGGAGGGCGTCGATGGAGGGGACGCGCGGGGGCGGCGGAGCTGGAGTTGATGCTGTCGAGGGATCGGGCATCGATAAGGGATGATGATCGAGCCGCGGCACGGAGGCAATGCGGAGATTCCCGGATGCGGGGTTGGGGGCCCTGTCCTCTCATTTCTTGTATTCTTTGCTTCTTTGCTCCGTTGTTTCTTTGAGACGTATTGCCAGTGGCGTTCCGTTCCGAGGGGCGTGGAGTTACACGGCACGATCGCTGAGGACGTGCCGGTATGACGCAGAGTTTATAAGTGATGTTGACTGAGCAGGGACGCTGTTGACATTGGTCGCAAAGAAGCAAAGAAACAAAGAAGCAAAGGAATTCAGCGAAGCGAGAATGCGGGCGGGGTGCCCGTGATACGGGATTTTGGCGGGGGGGGTTAGAGGTGTTTTTGGACGAAGGCCCAGGCGGAGTCGTCGTGGAATTCGTGTTTGCCGTCGAAGATCAGGTGTTGGAAATGGTCGGGGAGGCCTAGTTTTTTGTAGTACGCGGCCGACACGGGGGCGAGGCGTTTGCCGGGGTCGCGGTGGTCGGTGTCGTCGTCGCTGCCGGCTTGGATCATGAGCGCGCGGGGGCAGATGAGGGCGACGATGTCGGAGTCTTTGAAGAGGGTGAAGCGATCCTTGAATTGGAAGTCGACGGGGACGGAGAGTTCGTCGCGATCGTAGCGGCCTTCCTGGCAGCCGTAGTAACAACTGGAAACGCTAACTTTGATGCGCGGGTCGAGGGCGGGGGTGACCAGGGCGTAGTAGCCGCCGTAGGAGAGGCCGACCATGCCGACGCGCTGGGGATCGACCTCGGGGCGTTTGAGGAGGACGTCGAGGCTGCGGGTGATCTTAGCGATCTCGACGGCGGTGAGGCTGGTGCCGACGAGGCGGAGGCGCTGATCGGTCTTGTTGCGGACGTCTTTCGGGTAGCCGTCGGCGTTGAAGAGGTGCTGGGGGGCGAAGACGACGTAGCCGCGTTTGACGCCGCCGCGGACCATGTCGTGGTAGTTGGCGCCGCCGTGGAAGAGGGCGACCTCGGGCGAGCCGCCACCGCCATGCATGGAGATGATGAGCGGGGCCTTGCCGGTGAGGTTTTTAGGGATGATGTAGATCCCTTCGGCGTTGACGTGGGGGAGGATGGGGATGGTGGCGCGGTAGTAGGTTCCGATCGAGTCTTGGCCGATCTGGTCGAAGGTGGGCGGTTGGTTGGGGGCGTCGCCGGGCGGTGGGTAGCCGATGCTGTCGCAGAAGGCCTGGCGGTACGGCTGGGCGGACTTTTCGAAGGCCTGGGGTGAGGAGTAATCGGGGTGGAAGAGAGAGGCGAGGCGGGTGGGATCTTTCTTGAGGGCGAGGATGTAGTCGTCGAGTTCTTTGGCTTGCCGGGCGCGCAGCGGGTTGGAGTCGGCGACGTTTTGTTCGAAGTAGGTGGGTTTGTCCTGGGCGCGGGTGATGGTCGTGAAGGTGAGGAGCAGGGTTGCGAAGAGGGGGAGTTTCATGATGGGGATTCTCGCGATTGGCGCTTCGCGCTGGAAGGGGCGGCGACATCGGTGGCGGGTATCGGTAACATGCTCGGCCATGCCGACATCAATTCGACTGGCGCTGGTTGTCGTTTTGGTTGGGGTTTTGGTGATGCAGTCCGCGGCGGCGGCTGCGGAGCCGTTCGTGCAGGTGTTGACGAGTAGTGCGCGGAACGTGGGGATCGAGACGTGGGAGGCCACGGCGCGGGCGGTGACGCCGGACTGTCCGGTGGCGTGGTCGGTGCGGAAGTTTCGGCTGCACGGCGGGAAGCAGGAAGGGGTGGATGTGATCGTCGTGGATAATGGGAAGGCGCAGATCATGATCTGCCCGACGCGGGGGATGGGCCTGCTGCGCGTGACGCTCGGCGACGTGCGGATGGGGTGGGATTCGCCGGTGAAGGAGACGGTGAATCCGTTGTACGTGAACCTTCAGGAGCGCGGCGGGCTGGGGTGGTTGACGGGGTTTAACGAGTTCACCTGCCGCTGCGGCCTGGAATGGAGCGGACACCCGGGGACGGACAAGTTCATCAACAACGTCGGGGACGAGGCGACGATGGATCTGACGCTGCACGGCAAGGTGGCAAATACCCCGGCCAGCGAAGTGGAAGTGGTGGTGGAGCGGGAAGCGCCGTATCGGATTCACGTCCGCGGGCGGGTGGACGAGCGCATGTTTTACGGGCCCAAGCTGGAATTGTGGACGGATCTTTCGACCGAGCCGGGGTCGGCGGGGTTTCGGATCAGCGACACGATCGCGAATCACGGGGATGCGCCGCAGGAATTCCAGATGTTGTACCACACGAACTTCGGTACGCCGCTGCTGGGCGAGGGGGCGACGTTCGTGGCGGCGATCGAGCGGATCACGCCGTTCAATGCGCACGCGGCGGAGGGGATTGGGTCATATGATAAGTACGCGGGGCCGACGCTCGGATTCGTGGAGCAGGTGTACAAGATCAAGCCGGCGGCGGACGGGGAGGGGCGGACGATGGCGATGCTGAAAAATGCCAAGGGGGATCGGGCGGCGTCGCTGTCGTTTAACGTCAAGCAGTTGCCGTTCCTCACGCAGTGGAAGAACACCAACGCGCTGGCGGAGGGGTACGTCACGGGGATCGAGCCGGGGACGAGCTTCCCGCACAACCGTCGGGTCGAGCGGGCGCACGGGCGGGTGCCGAAATTGGCGGCGGGGGAGAAGCGTTCGTTCGAGATCGATTATGCGATTCACGTCGGGGAGGCGGAAGTGAAGGCGGCGGCGGATCGCGTGGCGGCGATCCAGGGGGATCGCAAGCCGCAGGTGGATGCGGAGCCCGAGAAGATCGATTAGCTCTCACGCGAATGGTGCGACCGATGAGGATTCGAGCAACCTGGATCGTTGTGATGGCGTTGGTCGTCGGCGCGACTTCGGCGCGGGGAGAGTCGCGCGGCGATGTCCTCTTCGCGGACTTCGAGGGGACGGATTACGGGCAGTGGACGACGGCCGGCATGGCCTTCGGCTCCGGGCCGGCGCGCGGGACGCTGGCGAATCAGATGCCGGTGTCGGGTTTTGTGGGCAAGGGACTTGTGAATTCGTTTAACGGCGGGGACGGGCCGACGGGGACGCTGACGTCGCCGGCGTTTACGGTCGGGCGGAAGTTCGTCAACTTCCTGATCGGCGGGGGCGGGTTCGAGGGCAAGACGTGCATGAACCTGGTTGTCGATGGGAAGGTTGTGCGCACGGCGGTTGGGCCGAACACGCAGCCGGGCGGGCGCGAGTTGCTGGAGACGCAGAGCTGGGACGTCGCCGAGTTTTCGGGCAAGACGGCGCGAATCGAGATCGTGGACAACGCCAGTGGCGGGTGGGGGCACATCCTGGTCGATCAGATCGTATTCAGTGACAGTAAGGCGCCGGGGACGCGCGCGGGCGCGCGGCGGGAGATCGTCGCAAACCATGGGCTGTTGAATTTCCCGGTCAAAAACGGCGCGACGGTGCGGCGGGTGAAGGTAATCGTGGACGGGCGGGCGGCGCGGGAGTTTACGATCGAATGCGCCGATGGGACGCCGGACTGGTGGGCGCCGCTGGACGTGTCGGCGTATCGCGGGAAGGCGATGACCGTTGAGGTGGACAAGCTGCGGGAGGATTCGAAGTTTCTCGAGGCGATCGATCAGACTGACAGGCCGAAGGATGCGCAGGGGCTATACAGTGAGCGGCTGCGGCCGCAGTTTCACTTCTCGCCGGCGCGCGGGTGGAATAACGATCCGAACGGCTTGGTCTACTTCAACGGCGAGTATCACCTGTTTTTCCAGCTCAACCCGTACGGCACGCAGTGGGGGAACATGCACTGGGGGCACGCCGTCAGCCGCGATCTCGTGCACTGGCAGGAACTGCCGATTGCGCTTTATCCCGACGAGATGGGGCCGATGTTTTCGGGGTCGGCGGTGGTGGATTGGAACAACACGAGCGGCCTGGGCGCCGACGGCAAGCCGCCGCTGGTGCTGATTTACACGGCCGACGGCGCGTCGGCGCAGTGCATCGCGTCGAGCACGGACGGGCGGACCTTTACGAAGTACGCGAACAACCCGGTAGTGAAGACGATCGAGCGCGGCAATCGCGATCCCAAGGTCTTCTGGCACGAGGCGACCAAGCGGTGGGTGATGGTGCTGTATGTGGGTTTGCCGGAAAAGCCGCGGCGGCGCGACGTGATCCAGATCCTGACGTCGAGTGATCTGAAGACGTGGACGCCGACGAGTCAGGTGGACGGCTTTTTCGAATGTCCGGATCTGTTTCCGCTGGCGGTTGACGGCGATCCGAAAAACGTGAGATGGATACTCACGGCCGCGAACAGCCAGTACATGATCGGCGCGTTTGATGGGAAGGAGTTCAAGCCCGAACTACTGAAGCTGCGCGGGCACATGGGCAAGGGCTTTTACGCGGCGCAGACGTTTGGCGACATTCCGGCGAGCGACGGCCGGCGGATCATGATCGGCTGGCTGCAGACGCCGTCGCCGGGGATGTCGTTCAACCAGTCGATGAGCGTGCCGCTGGAACTGAAGCTGCTGACGACGCCCGAAGGGCTGCGGATGAGTTACACGCCAGTCAAAGAGCTCGAAACGCTCCGCGAGACGTCGAAGCACATTGGACCCACGACGCTCAAGGAAGGTGCGGACGCGCTGGCGGGAATCGACGCCGGCGAGTTGCTGGACATTCGTCTGACGTTCGATCCGGGCGACGCGAGCGACATCGATTTGAACGTCCACGGCGCCACCATCCACTTCGACGCGCGGGAACGGACGATTGCCGTTAACGGGCATAAGGCCCCTTCGCCGGTGCGCGACGGGAAGCAGCGGTTGATCGTCTTGGCCGATCGGAATTCGCTGGAAGTGTTCGGGGCGGATGGACTCAGCTATCTGCCGTGCCCTTACATTCCCAAGCCCGGCGACCGAACGCTCACGTTGACGGCCAGAGGCGGCGCCGCGACGATCGAATCGTTGGACGTGCACAATTTGCGCTCTAGCTGGAATCGCCAGCCGCAATAAATCTTGCGCGAAGGGGTCGGATTGTCATTGAGCGTCTAATAATTCTGCATACACTTGGGCCGTCGAGGCAGCACCAACCGCCTCGTGTGGGTTAGCGGGCTCATCGGCCGCCGCGTCAAAATGTGGCGGTGGCGCGGGTTCGATCGCTTATGCCTGCCGGGATTTCGACCGAAAATACGGGGGGTGTGACTGCGGCCGCTCGCAGATTTGGGCCGCGATTTCCTGATGGTCGAACTCAGGCAGGATGACCGAAGTACAACGCTGAACCAATCTTAGATAAAGCCAGGAGTCGTGCTATGTGCGGAATTGTCGCTTACGTCGGCCGGAAGATCGCCCAACCCCTTTTGATCGAGGGGCTTAAGCGACTGGAATACCGCGGGTACGATTCCGCCGGGATTGCCGTGATCGACAAGGACGGGCAGATGCACATCCGCCGATCCGTCGGTCGGATTTCGGTGCTGGAGAACGCCGTCGCGCAGTCGCCGCTGCCGCAATCCAAAGTCGGCATGGCCCACACCCGCTGGGCCACCCACGGCGCCCCGACCGAGTGCAACGCCCACCCGCACACGGACGACGGCGGCCGGATCGCCCTGGTTCACAACGGCATCATCGAAAACTACGCCGCGCTGAAAAAATTCCTCACCGAGAAGGGGCACACTTTTTCCAGCCAGACCGACACCGAAGTGCTGGCGATGCTGATCGGCGACCTCTATAGCGAGCTCAAGGCGCAGAACCACCTGCCGCCGGGCGCCGGCCTCCTGCAGCGCGCCGTGCAGGCGGCGCTGCACGAGGTCGAAGGCACCTACGGCATCGCGGTCATCTGCAAGGACGAGCCCGACACGCTGGTCGTCGCGCGAAAGGGCAGCCCGCTGATCATCGGCGTCGGGCAGAGTGAATACGTTGTCGCCTCCGACGCCAGCGCCATCGTCGAGCACACTACGCAGGTCATCTACCTCAACGACAACGAGATGGCCGTGCTCAAGCCCGACAGCTTCCGCACGATGACCACCGACGACATCGACGTCTCGCCGGTCATCCAGCAGCTCGAGAACAAGCTCGAAGAGTACGAGCTGGGCAACTACGAACACTACATGCTCAAGGAGATCTTTGAGCAGCCCGCCGCCGTCCGCAACTGTCTGCGCGGCCGCGTCGACCAGCGCGAGGCGCGGATCGTCTTCGGCGGCCTGGCGAACAACACCCGCGAGCTGGTCAAGGCCAAGCGCTACATCCTCACCGGGCAGGGTACCGCCTGGCACGCGGGCCTGGTCGGGGACTACCTGATGGAAGACAACGCCAAGGTCGTCACCGAGTGCACCTACGCCAGTGAGTTCCGCTACCGCAACCCGATCGTCGAAGAGGACACGGTGCTGGTGGCGATCAGCCAATCGGGCGAGACCGCCGATACGCTGGCCGCGCTGCGCGAGGCGAAGGAAAAGGGCGCGACCGCGATCGGCGTGGTCAACGTCGTCGGCAGCACGATCGCCCGCGAGACCGACGGCGGCATCTACCTGCACGCGGGGCCGGAGATCGGCGTCGCCTCGACCAAGGCGTTCACCTGCCAGTGCGTCGTGCTGACGATGCTCAGTCTCTACCTCGGCCGCCGCCGGCTCATGAGCCAGTCGCAGTGCCACGAGATGATCGACGGCCTGTGCGCGATCCCGGACCAGATGGAACGGGTGCTCAAGCAGAGCGAGCAGGTGAAGGAGATCGCCGCCAAGTTTTGCGACCGCGAGAACTGGCTGTTCCTCGGCCGCGGCTACCACTACCCGATCGCCCTCGAAGGCGCCCTGAAGCTGAAGGAAATCAGCTACATCCACGCCGAGGGGATGCCCGCCGCCGAGATGAAGCACGGCCCGATCGCGCTGATCAACGAGGGGATGCCGGTCGTGTTCATCGCGACCAAGGGCGTGCAGTACGACAAGGTGATCAGCAACATCGAAGAGGTCCGCGCCCGCGGCGGCCACATCATCGCGGTCGCGACCGAGGGCGACGCGAACATCAAGCGCTACAGCAACCACGTCGTCTACGTCCCCGACACGCTGGAGGGCCTGCAACCCCTCCTGAGCGTCGTGCCGCTGCAACTCCTGGCCTACCACGCGGCGGTCGCCCGCGGCTGCAACGTCGACAAGCCGCGGAATCTGGCGAAGAGCGTGACGGTGGAGTGATCTGTCAGCTATAATTGGCCTGTCATGACCCTGGCCGAACCGACATCCGCGCCCCCGCGACGCGATCCGTACCGCTTCGGAAACGGCCCGGACGTCGTCCTCCAACCGGGCACCATTGGCTGGCGCGTGTCTGATCTCGACGATTCGGCCGTCGAGCACGCGTGGTTCAACGGGCGATACGAAATCCTCCAGGGGGTGCTTACCGTCATCCCTCCGGCCTACTTTATGGGCGGCAACGCCCCGTTCAATTTGCTCGCGATGCTGAAAGCTTACACCAAGGCGCGCGGCACCGGCGAACGAATCGCCATGGAAGTGGACGTCGTGATCGACGACCGGCGCGTCGTGGTCGCCGACGGGGTCGTCCTCTCCCACGACGACCAGCGCCGGCAGGAAGCCGCCGCCCGTATCGCGCACCGGCACGATCCGCGGCGTACCCGCGTTCTCGTCCCGCCCACGCTGATTCTCGAGTCGCTCAGCCCCGGTCACGAGGAGCACGACTTGGAGACCAAGCGAGGCTGGTACGCGGAGTTCGGCGTCTCGCACTACTGGGTCCTTGACGCCTACCAAAAGTCTCTCGACTGCCTGCGGCTCGACGCCGGCGCTTACGTCGTCGACGTCCAAGGGACGAACGACGGATCGTTGAACCCGTCCGCGTTTCCTGGCCTGACGATCCCTCTGAGCGAGATCTGGAACGCGTAATGGCGCGGGCCCATTTAAGCCGCGACAAGCCGTCTGACACGTAGAGCCAATTCCCCCCCCGACTGCTACGATACGCCTCCTTCACACCAGCACCGCGCGGAGCGCGGAGCGCGGTGCGGGCGCAGACGCGCGGGAGCGTGACGCATGGACGCACTGGCCACCGGAAGCGACGACCAAGCCATTTCCCAGCACAACTGTGACGTCTGCGGCTACCCGCGGAGGGCCTCGCGGCCGACTCGTTGTGTCCCGAGTGCGGCGAGCCCCCGCCCGCCCTCGCCGGTAGCGCCGCCACGACGCCGGCCACCGCCGACGCACCCGCCTACACCGCCGCCGCCCTTGCACATCTCCGTGCGGTCTCCGCCGGTCTCCTGCGCTTGATCACCTCGTCGATCACCGCCATCGGCGTCGAGTTGACCCCAAATCGCGCGCGCGGCCCAATACCTGCGGAAACCTTCAATCACCCCTGGCGATTATGTATCGACTCGCTTCGCCCCGCCGGCGCGCAGCGCGTTCGCGCGCGCCGCAGCGGCTATATGAACTGGGGTTCGTTGCGGACGGGGTTTTCGAGTCGTCCGATCTTTTCGATCTCGACCACGCAGGTGTCGCCGTCTTTCATCCAGACCGGGGGCGTCCGCGCGAAGCCCACGCCTTGCGGCGTGCCGGTCAGGATCACCGCGCCGGGCCGCAAGGTCATCGTGCTGCTGAGCGATTCGATTAGCGTCGGGACGTCAAAGATCATGTCGCCGGTGGTGTGATCCTGCATCGTCTGGCCGTTCAGGATCGTCTTGACGCGCAGGGCGTTGGGGTTATCGATCTCGTCGGCGGTGACGATCGCGGGGCCCAGCGGGCAGAAGGTGTCGAAGGATTTGCCGCGGGCGAATTGGCCGCCGCCCAGCGACTTCTCGCGTTGCCAGTCGCGACTCGACACGTCGTTGGCGGCGGTGTAGCCGAGGACGTAATCGAGCGCCCGCTCCTTGCTGACGTGCTTGGCGGTCTTGCCGATGATCACGGCGAGTTCGCACTCGTAATCGATTTGGCTGGAGCGCTTGGGGATCAGGATCGGGTCGAACGGGTTCTGGAGGGTGTTGCCCGACTTGATGAAGAGCATCGGGTTGACCGGGATCTGGCTGCCCGATTCGGCGGCGTGCTCGCGGTAGTTCAGGCCGATGCAGAGGATGTCGGTGGGGACGATCGGGGCCAGCAGTTTTTCCACGCGCAGCCGCTGATCCGTCACGCGGTGCGACCCGAGCAACTCGCCTTCGATCCGAAGCGCGTGCCGGTCGTCGCCGCCGTCGATCGCCTGGCCGAGATACGTCTGCCCCCCGGAGAGAAAGCGGATGATGCGCATGCGAGGTAATGTCGGCGCGCGGCGGGAAATGTCAATCACGCCGCGGGGCGACGCGTCGCCGTCGCCGTCGCCGTCGCCGTCGTCGTCGTCAAAAGAAAAAGGCCGGACCCGAAGGTCCGGCCGACTCTCCCCTCCCTTACTTCGAGAAAGGTTCATTTCCCCATGACCGCTGCCGCCAGTCGCGCGGTTTCGGTGTCGTGATGCGCGGCGGCGGCGGCGGCGGGCGGCGCGCTGGCCGTTGTCTGATTTGCCGTGGGCGGCTCGCTCTGGCGACTGCCCCGGTACAAGATCGTCAGGGTCGCCATCAGCAACGTGCAGGCTGACACCAATCCCAATTGCGCCGATCGCCGCTCCGACAGCATTCGCACCTCGCCGCTCGCTCGCACATACACGGACCCGCACGCGTGGCCGACCGGACTGCGCGACCCGCACTGACTTCAGGTGATTCACAAACCCGCCGCGCCCGCCCGTTTTGCCCTCGCAGCTGGCTCGTTCGATACCCGACCCACGGAATATATCCCGAGCGCCGCCAAAGGCAAATGTTCTCGCGCAACTAAGGCCGAGGCCGCTATTTACGATTCACTGCGGCTTGGCCTGTCCTTCATGCGCAGTAAGCCGTAAAGCGTCTGTAGCCGTGGCACCGCGACGCCCGCCCGCATCGCCGCCCGGACGGGCTCGCCGAAGATCGCCTCCACCTCCAGCGCCCGGCCTGCCAGCAGGTCCAAGTGCATGCTCGTCTTGTACGGCCCCATCCCCCGGGTCTGCTCGATTTTGGCGTCGATCAGCGTCGTCGGAAGTTCGACGCCGACGCCCCGGGCCCCCGCCAGCACCTCCGTCATCAGCGCCCGCACGAGCTGTGTTCCCGCCTCGGTGCCCAGAAGCAGATCCGTCGTCTGGTCCAGCACCGTGGAGAGGCCGTTGAACGGCACGTTCCACACCAGCTTCTCCCACCGCCCGTACTTCAAGTTGTCGAGCACTCGGCACGGGATCTTGCTCGACCGCAGCATCTCCGCCACCCCCTGCACCCGCGGCCCCGCCAGCCCGTTCAACTCCCCCAGCGTGATCATCCCCTCGGCAATGTGGTGCACCACGCCCGGCGAAATCCGGTTGATGCAGACGAACGCCATCCCGCCCATCACCCGCTGAGCGCCGAACAAGTCCGCGAGTCGCTCCTCGTTTCCCAGGCCGTTCTGAAGGGTGAGGATCGCCGTCCCGTCGTGCAGCAGCGGCGCGATCAACCGTTCAAACTGGTCGTTCGCCGTAGTCTTCAGCGTAACGATCACCAGGTCCGCCTTGGGCATCTTGGCCGGATCGTCGTATGCGTGCACGGCCTCGGGCGGCAGCGTGAAATCGCCGTCGCGACTGCGGATCGTCCACCCGTCGCGCTTCACTGCGTCGTAATCACCGCGGAGCAGGAAGTGAACGTCGTGACCGTGCCGGGCCAGTCGTCCGCCGTAATACGCGCCGACCGCGCCGGTTCCGACGATCGCGATGATGGGCTTTTCCATGGCCCGATCAATCTGCCCAAGTCGGCGCGGAAATACAACGGCGCGCGCGAGCCGGCTACTTCCCACCTTCTTTGGGCGCGTCCTTCTTTTCGGGTGGCGTGGCCGTGACCTTCATCGCGTCGCCGACGTAAGTGCAACTGATCGGCGTCACCCCGTCACTGGCGCTTTCAAAGATGACGCGGACGACCGTCGACATCTTCATGTCGCGGACGCGCGCGACCACCGCCACGTCTTTGCCGGCTCCGGCCTGTTCCATCGCGGCCCAATCCACGGAGAACTTGACGCCGCTGACGTCCTGCAGGAAATCGATCACGTCCGCGAGCCGCTGGCCGTTGAAGTTGATCTCCGGCAGCTTCCGGTCCCGTTTCGCCGGAATCCCGATGACCGACACCCCCGCCCGCGGGTGCTTGGGATCGACCGGCGTCGAGATGAAGATGATCCCGTCCGCGACCGTGAACGTCGCCTTCCCGGCCGCCGCCGCCGCCTTGTCCAGGATGCTTTGGAGGCTGTCCCGCAGCTTCACGTCCTTCAATTGCAGATCGACCTTCGCGTCTTTAGCGATCCCGGCCGCCTCCAGCGCGCGCCAGTTCACAAAGATGTTCGCCCCACTGACGTCGCGCATGAAATCCAGCACGTCCGCCAATCCCTGGCCGGTGAAGTTGATCTCCGGGATTTTGCGATCGAGCAAATCGGTCAGCTTCTGATCGGCGTCCGATTCCGCCGCGCGGGCGCCGTTGGCGCCGAGGAACCACTCCAAACCGCAAAGAAGCCCGATGACGATCGCGTATCGCAACATGATCCCACTCCGGTTAGTTTGACCCGCTGCTCCGCACCCGCCCGGCGGCGCGCTCAGCGCGGTGCCACCGACGCCGCCGGTCGCTCACCCGCGCGAATCGCCACGCTCAGGAACGCCCCGATCCGCCGCCGAAACTCCGCCGGATCCGTCCGCACCGCCAGCACGTGGTGCGTCCGGTCGGCCCGCCAGTATACCGTCGGCCCCAGCTCCGGCGCTCGAGAATTCGTCGCCCGCTCCACGTCGTCCATGTCCACCGGATCGACGAACAGGTCGTCCGCCCCGTGGATCACCATCAGCGGGCAGGCGAGCGTCGGGATGACATTGACCGGAGCGACCGCGTCGAAATCCGCCCCGCTCAACTTTTGTGCGAGTGCGATCGCGAGTCGCTGGAACCACGGGCCGGGCATGCCCATCACCCGGGAGTGGGTCTGGGCGGCGGTCGCGTAATGGTTGTACGGGCAGTCCATGATCACCGCCGCGACGTCGTCCCGCATGGCGGCGGTGGCGCCGGCGACGGCGGCCCCAAGGCTCACGCCGAACAGCACCACCTCGCGCGTTTCCTCGGGCCGCGCCGCCCGTAGTTGGTCGATCACCTGCGACAGATCATGCCGCTCGAAGAACCCCGCCGTCGTCTGCGTCCCCTCCGATTCCCCGTGCGCCCGCAGGTCGGCGGCCAGCACGTTGTACCCCATCGCCCGAAACGTCGGCGCCCACGCGAGGGCCCCGATCCGCGAGTCGGCGTAGCCGTGAACGATCACCACGCACCGATCGCTCGGCACCGCCGCCGGAATCCACCAGCCCAGCAGCATTAGCTTGCTCCCCCGGCGCTGCTCGTCCAGCACCCGAAAGGACATTTCCTCAAACGGCAGTCCCAGATCCTCGGGGCCCAGCCGCCCGAGGATCGCCAGCGCGACACCGCCCACCATCCGCCGCGGCGAGAGGAGGATGCGGGCCATCATGAAGGAGACGCCAAGGAAGAGGGCCGCGCCGACACCGGCGAGCACCAGCAACAAAACCAGGTAATGGCCGACCATTGGTTGAGGATCATATTCCGGCCGGCGCTCGGGCACACGTTGAGCGCGGACGGGCCGCGGGATATTGACGTAAATAGTTAATTTGAAATTGGTTATGCGATGATTTACCGGTCAATCGAACTCTGCCTTACGTTTTCCCCAACCGGTCCGGCCAAAATTTTAAAGAAATTTCCCGTTTCGCGCTCAAGAGTTTTCGACGCGCGGTCCGATAAGAAAGGGCAGGCACCCGTCGTGGACGGCGGGTTTGGATTCCAGGAAGGAAAAATGAAAATGAAGCACGCCCTCGCCATTACGCTTTTGACCGCCGGATCGATGCTCGCCGCCGTCGGGTGCAGCAGCAACAACAAGAAGCCGGCCGCCAACGCGTCGGTGACCGACATCCGTTCGACCGGCAGCACGCCGCCGCCGCCCCCGCCGATGATCCAGCCGGTCCAGCCGGCGGCGCCGGTGCAACCGGTGATCGCCGACACCAGCCCGGTCGCCGTCGCCAGTGCGACGCCCGCGATCGCCGGCAATACCTACATCATCCAGAAGGGCGACACGCTGTTTAAGATCGCCCGCGCCAGGTACGGCGACGCGTCGGCGGTGAAGCGGATCAAGGAAGCCAATCCGGGCCTCGATGCCAACCACATCAAGGTCGGACAAAAGATCAACCTGCCCTGATCGATCCGGGGCGACATTTCGCACAACCGAGGTGACGTGATCGCGGAGCGATCCCCACCGACGGTCACAGCCGAGGCACGACCCCGCCTCGGCTTTTTCTGCGCGCTGTCCGGCGATCGCCGATCGCCTACGATTCGGGCGGTGTGAAGCGTCCGCTCCCCCTCATCCCCCGTGGCCCGCGCCGCCCGCGCAAGCGCGCCGACGGCCGCCGCCTGATCTTCGGCTGCCCGCGCGTCTCGCCGGAGTGGGAACTGGGGATGCTGCACGTGCTGATGAAGCCCAAGCCGCAGACCCGCGCCCACGTCGAACACCGCGCCGGCGAACAACCGTGGGGCCCCGCCGACGAACGGCAATTGACCGACGTCCTCGAAGTCCTGAACGACCGCCTGCACGCCGACTTCGTCGTCCACAGGCCCGAGCGGGGCGAATACCACTTCCTCGTCGAATACACGCCGGCGCAGTCGCCCGAAGTCCTGGCCCTGGCGATCGCGCTCTCCCGCCGATTGCCCGCCCAGTGGTTCGTCCTGGATCGCCTGTTCGTCCACGCCGGCGTCGTCCACCGCCGGCAGTTCGGGTACAAACTCAACCTGGTGCCCGCGTCCAACGTCCACCTGCCCCGGCCGATCCGCGCGGCGCTGCGAGGAGTGTTCTAACCCATGACCAACATCCCCATCGCCACCCTCACCCTGCAAACCAAGGCCCGCGCGCAGATGCTGGAGATCACCGACTTCGTTCAGCGGCTGATCTCCCAGCACAACGTCGACAGCGGCCTGGCGATCGTCTGCGTGCCGCACACGACCGCCGCCGTCACGATCAACGAGAACGCCGACCCCGACGTCAAACACGACCTGCTCCAAAAGCTCGAAACCCTCATCCCCAAGCACGAGAGCTATTACCAGCACAACGAGGGGAACAGTGATAGTCATGTGAAGACCTCGCTGGTCGGCAACAGCGTAACCGTCCTGATCGAGCGCGGCCGACTGGTGCTGGGGACGTGGCAGGGGATCCAGTTTTGCGAATTCGACGGCCCGCGCACGCGGAATTACCAGGTGAAGCTGGTGAGCTTCGACCGGTCGCAGAACGACTGAGATTCGTCGAAACTTCACCTCCCCATCATCCAGGGCAGCAGGAAGTACGCCGCGACCTGGACGATGAACATGACGAAGACGCAGTACCACGTATCGCTTTCGTCGAGGTCGAAGAGGACGCCGAGCAGTGCGAAGAAGAAGGCGAACTCCGCGAGCAGGCCAATCACGCCGCCCAGCGGGATGTGTTCGAGGAACGGGCCGAAGAGGGCGATCAGCGCGCCGGGCGCGACGGAGACGGCGGCGAGCTTGAACATCGCGACCTGGATCGCGCCGAGCTTGATGCCGCGGGCTTTGGCGGCGATCAGCAGGGCGAGCGTCATCAGGACGGTGCCGATGCCGATCTGGACGCCGACACTCGTCAACGCCTTGAAGAGCGGCTGGTGACGGATGAGGGCGGCCACGACGCTGATCAACACGCCCGCGCCCAGGAGCCACAGTGGGATCCAGAGATCTTTGAGCGTCCGTTCGTCCGCGGTGCGCGGCTCTTCCTTGGGCGCGCGGTAGGCGAGCGTCGGGGTCGGCGGCGGGGCGTTGACGTCGAGCACCGGCTTGGGCGCGACGCGGCGGCTGACGACGGCGGCGGGCTCGGGGACGAGATCGTAATCGTCCGGTTCGCCGGGGGCCTTGAGCGGGATCGCCACGGCGGCGCCGCAGGCGCAGCGGACGGTGTGGCCGGCGTCGGTCGGCGTCCACTCGAGTTCCTTGTGGCAGTGCGAACATTCGACGATGGCCGGCATGATCTCCTTTTGATTTTGGCGCGATTCTGCGTGTCGCGCGGCGGCCTTGCCAGTGAAATTCGTGGCGACGTTTATAAGGGGAGGACGGAGACGCCGGCCGAACGATTCGTCGGGAAATCCATTTTGTTCTTGCGTGGATATATCGCATCGCGATATATTGGCCGCCGTGGCATCCGAGACGCCCAATCCGACGGAGTTTCAGATCCTGCTGGCGCTGGCCGGGCAGGAGCGGCACGGGTACGGGATCATGCAGGAGATCGCCCGGCAGTCGGGGGAGCGCATTCGCGTCGGGCCGGGGACGCTGTACGGGGCGATCCGGCGGATGCAGGCGGCGGGGTGGATTACGGAGACGCCCGCCAATGCGCCGCGCTCGGGTAAGAGTCGTTCGGGCGTTGCCGATGACGACGACGCGCGGCGGACGTCGTATTACCGCCTGACGCCGGCCGGTCGCGCGGCAGCCGGGGACGCGGCGCGGCGGATGGCGGACCTGGTGGCGGTCGCCGCGCGGCACGGACTCGTGAAACTGAAACCGTCGCATTGAATGGGGCGTGCGCCCGCCTGGCGGCGGGGAGGTTGGGTCATGTTCGAACGACGACGACGACAGGCCTGGGTTCGGCGATCCGAAACGCTGTACGGCTGGTTGCTCCACCTGTACCCGCGCGGGTTTCGCGAGGCGTATGGCGGGGCGATGCGCGACTGTTTCGCGCGGTGGATTGGCGATGAGGTGGCGGTTACGGGCGGGAGCGGAATCTGGCGGGTTTGGCGGACGACGATCGTGGAACTCTTGCCGACCGTGCTGCGTGAGCACGGGCGGGCGTGGGCGGAAGTTGTTTCGCCCGCGATGTTGCCGCGGTTGCTCGTTGCGGGGTTGTTGCCGGTTCTCGCGTGCGCCGTCGCCGTCCGGTGGCTCGGCGTTGGTGGTGGGGATGCGGTTCTGGTGGCCGGGTGGTTTGCGCTGATCGCCGCCGCCATGGCGCGGGTGGGCGGGCGCGGGTGGGCTTGCAGCCGGGATGCGACGGTTGTGGCGGCGGCGAGTATCGGCGTGCCGCTGCTGTATGCGGCGCTGACGACGGTGGCCACGCCCAGTTTGTTCGTGGTCGGGCCGCTGATCGTCGCGGCGGCGGCGGGTGTGGGGCTGATCCTCTCGACCGGGGTGCGGCTGGTGATCGAGGGGGTTACCTTCGCGACACCGAGCGCGATGCCGATAACGGTCGGGCGCTTGGCGCCGGGCCGCTCGCGCGGGTTCTCGCTGGTCGAGCTGTTGGTGGTGATTGGGATTATTGCGATACTGCTGGGGATTCTGCTGCCGGTGCTGGCGTCGGTTCGGCGGACGGCGCGGGAGACGGCCTGCCTGGCGAACGTGCACGATCTGGGGCGGTCGTTCCAGCTCTACACCGACGCCAACCGGGGCAAGTCGTTCTTGATGCCCGGCGACGTGACAAGTCCGGCGTGGTTCGAGTTGCTCGCGCCGTACTCGGCGGATCTGCCGCGGATGCTCATCTGCCCGGAGGCGACCGAGGCGGGGAACATGATCGGGTCGGCCACCAAGGCGTGGGGGCCGCTGCGGACGTACGACGCGCCGGCGCCGCAGTGGACGGTGCGCGGGACGTTCGTCGGGAGCTACGGGTTCAACGGTTGGTTGTGGCGGTTGCCGCCGGGCCAGGCGATGCCGGACGAGGTGCGGGGGTTTTACGTGGAGCTGCCGGCGGCCGTGCGGGCGTCGGCGACGCCGATCCTGGCGGACTGCATCAGCGCGGAGGGGACGCCGCGCGACACGGACACCGTGCCGACGAATCTGCAACAGCCTTTGCCGACGAGCGAAAGTCATCTTCCGGGCCCCCGTGGGTTCATGGCGTATTACTGCATTGACCGGCACCGGCGGGCGGTGAACGTGGTCTTCCTGGACGGCCACGCGGCGCGGACGGGGCTGGCGGAGTTGTGGACGTTGCAGTGGCATCGGGGGTTTGTGGGGAGGGGGGTGGGGGTGCCGTAGGGGGGGATTGATGGGGAGATGGGGAGATGGGGAGTGTAGGAAAAATGTCTGTGGCGCGCTCGAAATGGGTAAGTTGTTGGCGGGCGGGGGGTTATTGATTTTCGGGGAATGAAAAGTGAGGGTTTTTCGAGGATTTTTGAGGGTTTTACGCGGGTTTCGAGACGGGGAATGGATGGGGTGTTGAGTGGTTTTTCGCGTTTGATGGCGACGACCCGCCGCGGGCGGCGGGCTATGTGGGGTGGTGTGCGCGCGCGGTCACGCGGTGCGCGACTGGGGGACGGCGGTGGTGATGCGGGCGTGCGCATGTCGGGCCTCCGTATGACGGGCGGGTTTGCGCGCCGGAGGCGCGCGGCGCGCAACGCGCGGGGTGAAAGCTGGGTTTTCGGGCGGGGAATGGGGTTTTATTTTTTGATTTGGGTGGCGGAGGGGGTTGCGCTGGCGGCGCTAGGTTGGCGCAGCGGGCTGGGCCGTGGGGGATTGGTTGGGGACTCGGTCACTGAAGTGACCAAGCCTCCGCTTCTGTGGCAGGCATCTCGCGGTAGGATGTCGTGCCATGACGGAGACCGAATGGATTGAGTGCGGCGATCCGATTGCCATGCTTCAGTTCTTGTTCGGATCGTTCATGGAGATGCCGGACGGACTTCATCTTGCGCGGAAGAATCTTCTGCTCGCGTGTGCCTGCTTTTCGCGCGTGAGCGACTTGCTTCCGCCGGAGGCTTGCGTGTGGCAGGCACACGCGGCCGAGGCGGCGGAGGGGAGATACACGAAGAGCAAACTCGACGGCGAGGGCGAGGAGGCGGACTGGGCGTTCATTGCGGTGCAGGAGCGCGCGGATGCCGAGGACAGGGGAAGGCTTACCGCGCTGCTGGATCTTTGGACTTGGACGCCAGACCCCACCAGTGCCGATGAGGAGAGCAAACCTTTCTGGCTTGCCGAGCGGGAGGCGCAAGCGGATCTGATTCGCGAAATCTATGGAAATCCGTTTCAGCCCGTCCGGCTCGACCTTCGAGTGTTCGATCGAGGGGGCATCATCATTGAGACGGCGGAGGCGATCTACCGCGATCGTGATTTCGGCCGCCTCGGATCACTGGCTAACATGGTCGAGGAATGTGGCTGGGCCGATCGGCAAGTTCTGGCGCATTGCCGAAGCGTCGGCGGACACCATCGTGGTTGTTGGGTGATTGATTTGTTATTAGGACTGCACGACATTGATTGCTATCGCCGGGGTGGAAGGTAGCAGGTGCGCATTGTCGGATTCACTCATGCCGCAGGGCTTCGATCGGGTTCATTCTGGCGGCCATGATGGCGGGGTAGAGGCCGAAGCCGACGCCGATTAGGCCGCTGACGAAGAAGCTGCCCAGGACGGACCAACTGGCGATGCTGGTGCGGTAGGTGGTGTCGCTGAAGTATTTGACCAGGATGGGGAGGAGTTTGGCGAGGCCGGTGCCGACGGCGACGCCGATCAGGCCACCGGAGAGGGAGAGGACGGTGGTCTCGACCAGGAACTGGAGGGTGATGTCGCGGCGTTTGGCGCCTAAGGCTCGGCGGATGCCGATCTCCTTGGTGCGCTCGGTGACGGAGGCGAGCATGATGTTCATGATGCCGATGCCGCCGACGAGCAGGGAGATGCCGGCGGTGCCGCCCATGACGAAGTTGAAGGTGCGGTTGAGTTGTTCGGCGTTGCGGAGGATCTGGATGGGGGCCTTGACCTGGAAGTCGAGGACGGGGTGGGTGGTGCGGACGGTGTTGTCGGCGACGCCGGCGAGATCTTCGACGTACTTGATGTCGCTGACGCGGAGCCAGACTTCGGAGAGCTCGATCTGCTTGCGTTCGAAGCCGCCGGGCTTGGGGACGCTGATCGAGTCGCCGAAGGTGTCCTCGGCGACGGTGAGGGGGAAGTAGATGTCCTGGTCGAGGTTTCGGCCGATCATGTCACCGGCGGCGCCGCTGTCGGGACGGAGGCCGGTCTGTGCGAGCACACCGACGATGGTGAGGACGACACTGGCGCGGCCGGAGGTGCCGACCATGATGGTCTGGTCGAGGGGATCGGAGTAAGGGAAGAGCTGCTGTGCGGCGAGGGCGCCGATGACGCAGACGTGGGCGTTGGTGGTGACGTCCACGTTGTTGAAGTATCGGCCGCGGTCGAGCTCGAGGTTCATGATGGAGAAGGCGTCGGCGGTGGTGCCGATGGCCTTGGCGGTGGCGCGGATGTCGCCGTGGGTGACCTTTTGCTCGGTGTCGCGGAGTGGGACGATGGCGTCGAGCTGGGGGAGGGTGCGGAGGCGGGCGAGGTCGGTGCGCTTGAGGCCGTAGTCGAGGACGCGCTGGGTTTTCTGGCTGGCGTCGTTGCTCTCGGGCGGGGGGACGGATTTAACGAGGATATTGGTGGCGCCGAGCTGGGCCATTTGTTCCATGGCGGCCTGCTTGGCGCCTTCGCCGATGGCGACCATGGCGATGACGGCGGCGACGCCGAGGATGATGCCCAGGGCGGTCAGCAGGCTTCGCAGTTTATGGAGCCGGAGGTTTTTGAGGCCGAGGACGAAGGTTTCGAGGACGAATCGGAGCATTGGTTGACAACTTCGAGCGGGCGGGCTTCAAATGGAATGACTATGGCTGAGCAGACACTGTTCGAGAAGATCATCGCGCGGCAGATTCCGGCGAAGGTCGCGTACGAGGACGATCAGTATATCGTGATCCACGACATCGGCCCGCGGGCGCCGGTTCACGTGCTGGTCATCCCGAAGAGAGTAATCCCGACGCTCAACGACGTTGAAGAGGGAGATCGGGAATTGGTTGGGGGGATGTTCCTGGTTGCAAAAAGGGTGATGAAGGAGTTGGGGTATAGCGACTATCGAACGGTGTTCAATTGCGGGGCGGGGGCGCAGCAGACGGTGTTTCATCTGCATCTGCATGTGCTGGCGGGGAGGGAGTTTACGTGGCCACCGGGGTGAGCAGCCATGCATGCCTCACTGAAGTGAGCACGCCGGCGATGCGGCGTTCGTAAATAAAGAAGACCGCGGCAGTTACGCACGCGGTCTTCCGGAGGGGAGAAAATGCGCCGTCAGCGCTTAGCTAACTGGATTAACTTATCTATCTTAGCCTAGTTTCCTAGAATTGCGAATTCAACCCTTTTCCATGCGTTTGGTTTTGGGCTGACAGGAGTAGGGATCGGCGATCGCGCGTTGGAAACTGTAACGCTTTTCGGAGTTGGGGCAATTTTGTGAAAATATAGATTGAAAGAAGAACCCATGGAACGAGTTCCATGTGCTTTCAGGGGTGGAGGGGCATGAGGGCTTCGACGGCGGCGCGGATGCGGGCGGTGGCGTCTTCGAGGGATTCGTCGTCTGTGATTTGGACGGGAGGGCCGAAGGCGAGGGTGACGCGGTTGGGGAAGAAGAAGGCTTCCATCATGCCTTTGCCGCGGAGGGAGCCTTCGAGGTAGGCGGGGTAGACGGGGACGCCGCTCTTTTTGGCGAGGAGGGCGACGCCGGTCTGGAAGTCGAGGAGTTTGGGGGCGGTCTCGATTCGGCCTTCGGGGAAGATGCCGAGGATCTTGCCGTCCTTGAGGGCGCGGAGTGCGCCGCGGGTGGCGGCCAAGTCGCGGCCGGAGCGCTCGACGGGGATGGGCTCGATGGCGCGGAGGAAGGCGCGGAGGCCGGGGATGTTCATGTACTCCTTGGCCATCATCCACGTGATGACGCGCGGGGCGGCGGCCTGGAGGAGGACGGGGTCGAGGCTTGAGGTGTGGTTGCAGACGAGGATGGCGGGGCCCTTGGCGGGGAGGGGGCAGGGGGTGAGGAGGTGGAGTTCGTGGAAGTTGGAGGTGAAGGTGCTGACGAAGGCCTTGCCGGCGCGCACGACGAGGCGGCGTTCGATGGCGTTGACGTTGGAGGCGGTTTGGGCGGGGGGCACGTGTGTGGGGGTGATATCACGGATGGGGGGGTTTGTCTTGATCTTGTGCGCGGCGGGAGGCGGTTCTACGATCTTGGGGATGCAGACGCTTCAGACGCTTAATCAGCAGTTCGGCCGGGAGGGTGGGGTGACGTTTGAGACGGGGAGTGGGGGATTGGTGCGGGCGGTGTTGCGGTCGGCGGGGTCGGAGGCGCAGGTGTATTTGCACGGGGGGCACGTGACGCACTTCGCGAAGGTGGGGGAGCGGCCTCTTTTGTTTATGAGCAACGAGAGTTTGTTTCAGGCGGGGAAGGCGATTCGGGGCGGGGTGCCGATCTGCTGGCCGTGGTTCGGGCCGCGATCCGGGTATCCGGAGTCGCCGATGCACGGGTTTGCTCGGACGTCGTTGTGGACGGTGGAGGGGGCGGAAATGAGCGGTGGGGAGACGTCGTTGCGTTTGGGGCTCAAGGATACGGAGGAGACGCGGAAGTTGTGGCCGAACGGGTTTTGGGCGCGGTACACGGTGACGATCTCGGACCGGTTAACGATGCGGTTGGAGGTGGTGAACACGGGGCAGGGGCCGATGCAGTTCGAGGAGGCGCTGCACACGTACCTGGCGATCTCGGACATTAAGAGCGCGGAGATCGAGGGGCTGGGGGGCGTGGATTACGTCGACAAGACGGACGGGATGGCGGTGAAGACGCAGGGGGGCAAGCCGATGCGGATCGTGGAGGAGACGGATCGGATTTACCTGAACACGAAATCGACGTGCACGGTGCGGGACGCGGGTTTGAAGCGGAAGATCGTGGTGTCGAAGGAGAATTCGGAGGCGACGGTGGTTTGGAACCCGTGGATCGCCAAGGCGAAGGCGATGGCGGATTTCGGGGATAACGAGTGGCAGTCGATGGTTTGTATTGAGACGTGTAATGTGAATGCGCATGCGGTGACGCTGGCGCCGGGGGCGTCGCACGTGATGACGGCGATCGTCGGATCGCAGTCACTTTGAAAGGTGCTCCCATGGCGCAGCCGGTGGCGTTGGTTACGGGGGCTTCGCGGGGGATCGGGCGGGCGGTGGCGGTGGCGCTCGCGCGGGAGGGGTATCGGCTGGCGCTGGTGGCGCGGGGGGCGGAGGATTTGCAGGAGAGCGCGCGGGTCGCCAACGCGGTGGACGCGCTGTTATTGCCGGCGGACGTGAGCGACGCGACGCAGGCGCAAGGGGTGGTGGACGCGGCGGTGGAGCACTTCGGGCGGCTGGACGCGCTGGTGAACGTGGCGGGGGTGGCGCCGGTGCGGTCGATCGCGGAGATGACGGTGCAGGAATGGCACGCGGTGATCGACACGAACCTGTCGGCGGTGTTTTACCTCACGAAGTATGCGTGGCCGCATTTGAAACACGCGGCGGCGGGGGGCGGTGGGCGGCAGTCGGTGATTGTGAATGTTTCGTCGATGGCGTCGCGGGATCCGTTTGCGGGGTTTGCGGCGTACGGGGCGGCGAAGGCGGGGTTGAACATTTTTGACCTGGCGGCGGCGCGGGAGGGGGAGGCGGACGGGATCGCGGTGCACACGGTGGCGCCGGGGGCGGTGGAGACGGCGATGTTCCGGCAGTTGATGACGCCGGCGCAGTTTCCGCCGGAGCGGACGATGGCTCCGGAAGACGTAGCGGAGGTGATTGCGGGGTGCGTGGCGGGGCGGTTGCGGCACACGCGGGGGGAGGTGATTTATCTTAGGAAGACGTTGTAGAATGGGGAGAAGAGCCCTCACCCCGACCCTCTCCCACACGCGGGACGGTTGATTGCGAAATGCGCGATTGGTTGCGTGCGGGAGAGGGAGAGAAAGCGTCGGCGGGGCGCGAAACTTTGGGGGGTGCGGCGCGTCTCATGACTGAGCCCGATTTTCACTTGGGAGACTAAAGAAAATGAAGTTCTATCGAGTCCTGTTGTGCTCCCTGGTGTTTGTCGTTGCAACCTGTGGGATCGCGGAGGCGCGGGGGCGGATGGTGATGAACGCGGGGCCGGCGGGGGCGGGGGGGGTGATTAATCTGCCCTACCAGATTCAGGACAACCAGGGGACGACGTGGATGCTGTACGGGGCGGGGTGGTTGCAGCAGCAGGGGAACATGCCGGTTTACTCGCAGGCGGCGATCCTGTCGATCAACAACAACCAGCCGGCGATGAACGTGAACCAGGCGAAGCTGGACGCCAAGACGGGCGAGGTGATCTTCGAGAACATGCCGTGCATGAACATGACGGTGACGCGGCGGATCAAGATCGACCGGGAGGCGGGGGTGGCGCGGTACATCGACCTGATCAAGAACACGCAGAACGCCGAGCAGACCGTGCAGTTGATGATCCAGACGAACACGAATTACGGCGTGACGTCGGCGCAGATGGTGGCGGACCCGAAGCGGAAGGAGAACAACCTGGCGTGGGTGGCGCAGACGTCGGGGAACCGCACGGTGGTGGAACTTTATTCGGGGAAGGGGACCAAGCAGCCGTTTACGATCAACTACCAGCAGGGGAACTCGCAGGTGATGGCGAACATGTCGCTGGCGATCCCGGCGGGGAAAGAAGTGGCGGTGATGCACTTCCACACGACGGCGCCGGACCAGGCGACGGGGACGAAGTGGGTGCAGTCGATCAAGGAAGCGCAGTTGATGAAGGACATTCCGCCGGCCCTGCGGAAGCAGATCGTCAACTTCAACAACGGGCAGTCGTTCATCGGGGACTACGAGATTTTGCGCGGGGACGCGTTCGACGTGGTGGAGCTGCGGACGGGGGATCAGTACCGGGGGACGATCAAGGAGCCGTCGTTCAAGCTGACGACGTTTTACGGGCCGGTGGAATTGCCGACGGATAAGGTGATCGGGCTGATCAACGTGGGGGAGTTTCGGCCGCGGCAGTTGGTGGTGACGGCGGACGGGGAGATCTTCGGGGGGAAGCTGGAGAAGGAGACGATCGGGATCGAGCTGTCGAGCGGGCAGGTGACGCAGGTGCCACTTTCGCAGGTCAGCCGGCTGGGGTATCGCAAGCGGGCGGGGGAGCCGGAGGAGTGGACGTTCGACAAGCCCCTGGTGCTGATGCGGAGCGGGGATCGGATGGGGGTGCGGTTGCCGGGGTATGACATTGATGTGGCGACGCGGTACGGGGCGCTGAAGCTCAAGCCGTCGGCGATCGCGGCGGTGGCGTTCGCGAACGAGGAGCACGGGATTCACGAGATCTTCCTGTCGGACGGGAGCAAGTTCGCGGGACTGGTGACGGCGGACCGGTTCGACATGAAGCTGTCCGCGGCGGCGGGGGCGGCGGGAAAGGAGACGCCGGTGACGATCCCGTGCAGCGCGATTTCGCGATTGCAGTTTAGCGCGAAGGTGGAGGAGCCGGACGAGAATACGCCGGTGCTGAACCTGACGAACGAGGATCAGCTCGTGGGGGTGCTGGCGGGGAAGTTGAAGCTGGAGACGGCGTTCGACACGCTGAATTTGGACGCGGCGCAGATCAAGGGGTTGAAGCACGCGAAGGGGTCAGTGCAGGACGTGCAGGTGACGCTGTGGGACGAGACGACGGTGTCGGGGCAGCTCACGGAGACGGAGCTGACGTGCAACCTGCGGTGTGGGGTGACGATGCGGGTGCCGGTGGCATTGGTGGAGGAGTACACGCAGCCGTCGCCGCAGCCGAGCGACGCGGTGATCAAGCGGGTAAAGGAGCTGGTGGGGGACCTGAACGCGGACGACTGGAAGGCGCGGGATCGGGCGGAGACGCAGCTCGTGGGGATCGGGCCGATCGTGGCGGGGACGCTGCGGGAGCTTCGCGGGGCGCAGACGCCCGAGGCGCAGCAGCGGATCGATTCGGTGCTGAAGCAGTTGAGCAAGCAGGGGGGCGATACGACGAAGCCGGCGACGACGACCGGCGGGGGGGCACCGGGTGTGGGCGGGTTGCCGGCAGTGCCGCCGGTGCCGGTGGACGCGAACGGGCCGGCGGCGGAGGTGGATCGACCGGCGACGGCGCCGCAGCCGTAGGGTGATTGGCGATACAATGGATCGCACGACCTCGGGGGGCAAGAATGCCCCCACTCGGTCGTGCGAGGCAGACAAGAATGTCTGCCCCACCGGGGACGGGTATGTCTGTCCCACCATCCGCGCGGTCGGAGTTGTTATGGCGAGACAAACCGTCTGGGTGTTGCTGGCGTTGACGGTGGCGTTCGGTTCGCGCGGGGTGGCGGTGGCGGCGGACGAGATGCCGGTGTCGCTGCCGTTCGTGTTCAGCGACCGGCAGGGGTCGTCGTGGGACGTGCAGTTCGACGGGTCGATCGGGGACGGGGGGAACGACTTGTATGACGGCGGGGGGCGGCTCTTCGTCAACGGCAACGCGCAGTACCACTCGCAGGGATTGCCGGTGACGCGGGATCCGTCGCGGCAGGAGTTGAACTTCCCGCCGATGGCGATCGGGGGATTGAACGTGTCGCGGCGGGTGGCGTGCCTGTACGGGGCGAGCGCGATCCGGTTCACGGAGGTGCTGGAGAACCCGACGGCGTCGCCGATCAAGGTGCAGTTGCGTTGTTACTTCAACATGGGGGGGAGCGTGCAGCAGGCGGTGCCGCTGGTGGACGCCAAGCGCGGGCGCGATCCGGTCGGGTACGCGATCGGGGATCAGAACAACGCGGTGGCGATGGTCGGGGCGTCGCGGCGGGCCTCAAAAGTTCGGCCGCGGTTCAACTACCGGGCGAACGACGACAACGTGGACATCTTCTACGACGACGTGGAGGTGCCGCCACGACAGACGGTGGCGGTAGTACACTTCCAGATTCGTCGGCGGACCGCGGGGGAGGCGGCGGAGACGTGGGAGGAGTTGAAGGAAGCGGACCTCTTCAAGGACATGCCGCGCGAGATGCGCAAGCGCGTGGTCAACTTCCCGACGGGGGACACGCTGGCGGGGGATTTGGAGATCCTGCGCGGGGACGTGGTGGACGTGGTGGAGCTGCGCGGCGGGGACGCGTATCGCGGGACGATCAAGGTCGATCGGTACCGGTTGCAGACGCTGTACGGGCCGGTGACGCTGCCGGCGGAGCGGGTGGTGGCGATGCTGAACGTGGGGGTGTTTCGACCGTCGCCGTTGCTGGTGACGCGGGAGGGGGAGGTGTTCGGCGGGCGGCTGGACGTGGACTCGATCACGATGCAGATGGGGAGCGGGCCGACGACCCATATCCCGCTGGGACAGATCTCGCGGATGGGGTACCGGCGGCAGGCGGGGGAGCCGGAGGAATGGAACTTCGAGCAGCGGACGGCGGCGTACCTGCGGGACGGGCAGCGGCTTTGCGTGAGGCGGCCGACGGCGGACTTCAACCTGGCGACGCCGTCCGGGCCGATCCGGCTGAACCCGGCGGTGATCTCGTCGATCGTCTTCCAGGGGGAGGAGACCAACGTGCCGGAGGTGCGGTTGACGGACGGGAGCCGGATTTCGGCGCTGCTGGGGGCGAGTGTGTTCGAGATGACGCTGACGGGGCTTGGGCCGGATCAACCGGTGCGGCTGCCGGCGGCGGCGCTCGTGCGGTTCGGGTTCTCGCCGGACGTTGAGGCGCCGCCGTTATCGCCAGTGTTCACGCTGACGAACGGCGACACGCTGGTGGGGACGGTGGGGGGGACGTTGTCTCTGGAGACGCCGTTCGACACGATCCACGTCGAGGGGTCGCAGATCAAGCGGATCGGGCACACGAGCGGCGGCGGGGACCACGACGTGCAGATCCGGCTGTGGGACGATGCGACGCTGAGCGGGCGGTTGGTGGAGTCGCACGTGACGGCGGTGCTGCGGTGCGGGGTGAGTCTGCGTGTGCCGATCGCGCTGGTGGCGAAATACGAGCAGCCCCAGCCGCTGCCGAGCGAGCCGGTCATAGCGGAGATCGGGCGGATCGTGCGGGAGCTGGATTCGGACCGGTGGCGCGAGCGCGAGGCGGCGCAGGCGCGGCTGCTGGCGATCGGCCCGCCGGCGATCGAGGTGCTGCGGGGGTTGCGCGGGCGGGCATCGGCGGAGGTGTCGCAGCGGATCGACGTGATCGTAAGCCGACTGGGCGAGCGGCTGGAGCGGGAGAACGGGGCCGCGGGTGCGTCGTCGTCGTCGGCGGCGGCGCCCGCGGACGGGGGCGCTATCATCGACGTGCTGCGGTGAGACCAGCGCATTCGTATTTGTTAATTGGCGTCGTCGTGCGAGATGACGACGGGCGGTTGGGCGGCGGCGGTGCGCGTGAGGGACGCGATCGTGCGGGCCATGGTTTGCACGTCGGACGTGTTGGAGAGGATCTCCAATGCCTGTTCGAGAGCGTCGAGTTCGTCCTTGCTGATCAGGACGCAGACGTTGTCGCCGTCGCGGATTTCGACGCGCCCCTTGTCGCAGCAGACCTTGGCGTGGAGGTCGTTGAGTCCTGCCTGGAACTGGTCGAGGGTCATGAAGGCGAATTTGGATTCGAGATCGGGCATAAACTACTCCCGCGACGGGACGTCTTCCCGGACGCGCGCGTCGCAAAAACTTCAAAGGGGCCTGGCAATCGTTCGCCGCGGCCCCTGACATTGCGTATGTCGGCGGGGCGGGAAAGGTTCGCGCGGCGTGGCGGATTGGTCGCGGGGTTGTAGCGGGAATTACCGAAAAAACGCGGGGTACGGGGGGTGTTTGGCGGGGGAGGACCTAACGAGCTTGTTGCAATGTGCGTTTGGTTGCAATTCCTCGGTCGCTGAAGTGACCAAGCCTCTTTCGAGCGCCTGCCCGCGTCAGGCGGTGGCGGTGGCGCGGAACTGGACGGCGATTTCGTGGCGGCCGTTGCTGACCGGGCGGGAGCGGACGACTTCGCAGAGGTAGGAGATGGATTCGCCGGGAAGCTGGACGTCGATGCGGACGTTCTGGCCGACGCTCAGCGGGTCGCGGAGGAGGAAGCTGATGCCGCTGAGCGAGAGGTCGCGGGTGAGGACGTCGAAGGCGTCACCGGCGAGCGGGCCGTCGACGAGGGTGACAATGGCGCGACTTTGGACGGGCCGGCGGTGCTCGCGGCGGCGGTCGACGTCGACGGTGATCGGGACGGCGGCGGTGGTGGCGGCGGGCTGGGGTTGGGGGGGGACGTCAGTGCCGATGATGGCGGCGGCCGCGTTGTCGTTCATGTCGGGTATTTCATCGACCGGAATCGGGCGGGTTCTTCAATGGGCGCGCGAGGATGCGACGCGCGCGGCGCGCGGCATTTCAGGCGGCTTGCGCGTCGTCGCCGGGGGTGGCGGCGGCGGCGTTTTCGGGGGCGGGCTTTTCAGTCTTGGCGGGGGCCGGATTGGCGGACGTGCCGGAGGGCGGCGTGGCGGTCGTGGGGTCGGTGTCAACGGCGGCTGGCGCGGTTTGGGATTTTTGATACGGGCTGCGGAATCTGGCCATGACTTTTTCGACGCCGCGCGCCAGCGGCAGGAGGCGCGCGACGCGCGCGGGGAGGACCGGTGCGGGGACACCGTCGGCGATCGTCGGGTGTTCGCGGAGCATCTGCCGCAGGAGTTCCTCGAATCGCCACTGCGGCACCCATTCTTCGCCGAAGCGGGCGAAGGGGCCCGAGACGTAGTTGACGTCGACGAGCTTAAAGCCGCGGTCGCGGAGGCGGAGGAGCGTCTGGCCGTAGACGGCGATGCCGGCGTTGCTGACGTGGTGGAAGACGGAGTCGATGCTCATGACCGCGCCCATTTGCAGGCCGAAGGCGCCGGCGACGAGCCGGTCGCCGTCCCAGGCTTCGAAGCTGTGGGCGAAGCCCATCCTGTGCAGTGCGGTGTAGGCGCGCGAGAGTTCGTCGCGGATCCAGGTCTTGCCCTCGCGCTTGAGGTCGGCGCAGGCGCGGACGACCTGGTCGAAGGCGGTGTCGAACTTGATGGTGAACTTGGGCTCGAGGATGTACTTGCGGTGCTGGGATTTGGTGGGGAGGTGGATCTTGTCGAGCCACTGGACGCCACGGTGCTCGCGCTTGATCCAGGCGACTTCGCCGTCGCTGCCGTTGACCCAGTCGGGCATGCGCCCGTTGGCGTAGTGCCAGAGGGTGTGGTCGGGGTTATCGGACAGGCGTCGTGACGGCCAGGGCAACATCGTCGGGCGTTCCTCCCACCCCCTGCATCGGCAAACGGGCGCGGCGCGATCAACCACCGCCACCGCCGGGCAGACGACGGTAGTATATCGACGGCGGAAAGGGAGTGGGCATTTCGGGGAATCGGGGCGAGCCGTTTGGCTGGTCGAAGTGATCCGACCCCGCAGGGGTCGGCGTGGGTCGGATCCTCTAGATCCACTGGTCGCGGATCATCTTGAGCTGGCGGTAGTCGTCTTCGTTGAACCACTCGGGGTTGTGCTCGAAGGGGCAGAGTTCCTGGAAGAAGACTTCGGCGTCCTCGGCGATCTTGTCGCGGTCCTGGCCCATGGCGAGGCGGGCGGCGTAGAGGTCGTCCTCGGTGCTGGCGAGGCGCAGGGCCTCCTGGCCGGCGTACTGGCGGACGAGGTCGGCGAGCTGGCGGTAGAACATCCAGACCTCGTCGTCGGGGAAGGGGGGTGGCTGGCAGTGGCGCTTGAGGGCGTGACTGAGATATTTGAGCTTCTGGTCCCAGGTCAGTGAGGGGGACATGGCGAGGGTGACGTACTGGCCGACCTTGTAGGCCTCGTGGGAGAAGGTGTCGGCGGCCTTGTCGGCGCGGTGGACCATCTTGGCGTAATAGGTTTCCGGACGTCCGATCTCCGGCATGGGCGGAAATACGCGCTGGACCATCGCCATGGGCTCCCGATCACTTCCGCGTTAAAATTCCCCCCGCGGTACCGCACGATGTGAACTACGCCCCGTAGTTGGGCATGGCGTAGTGTACATCGTCGTGAATTTAGATTCACGATAATTTTGCGCGGCGACAGGCGTGTGCGGCGGTCGCGGCAATCGTTTCACCATGAGAAAACGATGAGCGGCGCTATAAAAAGTGCACGGGCGAGCCGCGCGTGGCCCGCCCGTGCTTTACCCGACGATGCCTCTCGATCGCCGGGCCCTCCGGCCGCGTTGCACACTCACGTCCGTCGGGGAAGTCGCACGCGAGGCGGCCGGCAAGATTCTGCCTCCACAGGTAGCAACCGCGCCGAAGGCGGGAATGTTCCGGAAAACGGATGACCTGAAGAGGGCGACCCCGCGGCGGCAAACGGATGAGCCGCGAAAAAGCGACGGATCGCCCCGTGGTGTCCGGGGCGATCCGCGCCTGAAAGGAGTAATCTGGTTTTGAGCGACCGGCCGGTGCTTACGCGGCTTGGGCGACGGCGGCGTCATCGTCGGTATCGACGAGGCGCATCTGACCGGCGGGGACCGAGGCGGCGTTCGACGCGGACGACGAAGACTTCTTCGCCTTCTCGATCGCCGGGGCGGCCTTGGTCAGGAGCTGGGTCATCGCGGCCAGGGCGGCGGCGTCTTCCTCGCTGGGGAGCTGGGCGCGAAGCGCATCCCGCTCGTGCGACAGTCGGGCGATCTGGCTCTTGTGGTCCGCGAGGCGGGCCTCGAGGTCGGCGTTGGCGGCCTGGAGCGAGGTGATTTTTTCGCCCTGGCGGTTGAGGATCGTCTCGGCCTGCTCGCGGGCGGCTTCGATCTCGTGCAGGCGGGCGCTGAGGGCGACGATCTGCTCCTCGTGGCGGGCGACCTGCGCGTCCTGCTCGGCGGCGCGGGTTTCCTGCTGCGCGATCGTCGACGACTGGCTGACGATCGTCTGCTGCTGCGAGCGGATCTTGTCGGCGTCGGCCTTGACGCGGTTGGACAGTTGGACGATCACGCCCTTGGCTTCGTTGAGTGCTTGGGCGAACGACATTTCGGGCTGCTGCGGCTTGGGCATGATTGGAATCTCCCGTCTGGTGGTTTCTCTCTTGCGGCGATAGGCGGACGGCACGACATCGACATACGCCCGTCGCCGCTGCTTCATGTATCGGGGGGTGAAGTTGATCGGTTTAGAACGGCTGGGGGAATTGTGTGCGTCCGATAAGGCGGCGACTGCGCGGGTGGCGGCCGTTATACTCTTCGACGTGATGCGATGGACGGCCTGTTCGATCGTCTTACCCTTCGCGTTCGTCATGGCGAACGGCGCCGCGGCCGGCGAGACGGACGCCGCTTGGGAGAAGATCGCGCCGTACTGTTCACCGCCGGCGGAGTATGCGGGGAAGCTTGGGGCGTATCGCTCGCCGCTTTTGTTTGAGAACGGATCGAAGGTGACCGACGCGCGGGATTGGGCGCGGCGGCGGGTGGAGATCCTGCGGAAGTGGCACGCGGTGATGGGACCTTGGCCGGCGGTGATCGAGCACCCGGCGGTAAAGGTGTTGTCGGAGACGCCACGCGACGGATTGCGCGAATTGGCGGTGGAGGTGGAAGTGGGGCCGAACCGGCGGCTGGCGGGGATCTTGTTGCTGCCGGCGGAACAGGGGCGGCGGCCGGCGGTGCTGGTGCCGTTTTACGAGCCGGGGACGAGCGTGGGGCGGCCGTCTAAGGCGGGAAAGGGGCAGTTCGGCGATTACGGGCTGCAACTCGCGCGGCGCGGGTTCGTGACGTTGTCGATCGGCTCGCCGGGCGGGGACGCGTGGCAGCCGGACCGAGGCGGGGCGACGTGCCAGCCTCTTTCGTACCTGGCGTACATCGCGGCGAACTGCGCAAACGCGCTGGCGGATCGGGACGACGTGGATGCGAAGCGCTTGGGCGTCGTGGGGCACTCGTACGGCGGGAAGTGGGCGATGTTCGCGGCGTGTCTCAACGAGCGCTTCGCGGCGGCGGCGTGGTCGGACCCGGGCGTCGTCTTCGACGAGAAGCGGTCGAACGTGAACTACTGCGAGCCGTGGTACCTCGGTTTGGATACGACGCTACCGACGCAGCGCAAGCCGGGCCTGGTGACGGAGGCGGACCCGCGCACCGGGGCGTACAAGACGATGATCGAGCGCGGGATGGATTTGACGGAATTGCACGCGTTGATGGCGCCGCGGCCGTTTTTGGTGTCGGGCGGGTCGGAGGATGGGCCGGGGCGATGGACCGCGCTGAACCACGCCGTGGCGGTGAATAAGTTGCTCGGGGTCGAGGGGCGGGTGGGGATGACGAATCGCAAAGATCATCCGCCGACGGCGGAGGCGAACGACGTGGTGTATCGGTTTTTCGAGTATTTCCTCAAGCCGTGAACGCGCCTCGACGTAGGGTGTGATTCATCACACCGTGATGATGTCCCTAGCCGAGCGGTGTGATGAATCACACCCTACGACCTGGCTCTATTCCATTATTCCATTCGCCATTCTTCATTCCCGTTCGGCAACGTTCGCAGAACGTACACCCGACCGTCGTCAGTCACCTTTGCCGTCAAACCGCGCACAAAGTGATCCGGAAGGTCTTCGCCAACTGCGACGGTCACTGACTTGGCGTCACGTTCGTCAATGAGATACGTCCACGGCGAGTGAATGGACGCGACATATCTCGCCACTGCTGGCGACTTCAGCAGGGTCGTTCGCATGCCGTATTCGCGGTCGACGACGGATTTCGCGTCATGGACGTCGACACACCCGCATGTGACGCCACAAAGGAGCCAAGGGAATATCAAGCGCATCAATTGAATCCAAGTTGATCGTAGAACTTCATTGCCTTGTCAACGTAGTCTGGGTCCGTCGCGTATCCGGCATCTTTGAGAGCCTGGAAATACTCACGACCAAACTTCGATTTGGCGTTCTTGTAGCGTGGGTTGTTACAGATCAAGTCGTTGTAGTCGGCGAAGAACTCGTTCGGATTATGGTACTTTCGGAAGCCAGCATTTACCGTTACGTCTTGACCGTTGATGTTCTCCTTCGTGTCTGCCTTGGTGGTGCCAGCCGTTCCAGTTCCCTTGATGTTTCCGAAGTTGTAGGTGGCTTGGACCAACTTGCTGCGACCCCAATTGCTCTCCATCATCCATTGGGCGACGAGCGTTTGGGCGTCGATGAGACAGCACTTCTTATTGTTCTGCGCCCAATTGTTGTAGTAGTTCACCATCGCACGAGCGAATGCTTCGCGTTCCTTTCGATCGTCGCCGGGAAACTGCGGAAACGGAACTTGCGGAGGTTGGGCGACCGGCTGAGTCGTGGAATTACCGCCGCCGGGCTGGGCAACCGGCTGAGTCGTGGTGTTGCCAGCCTGCAACCCCATTGGATCGACGTATCCAATCGGATCCGAGTTAAGTGCCTCGTAGAGATTCGCGCCGTCCACATACCCTGCCGGGTCGCGTTCGAGCCATCTTCCGAGCGTCGGCGAATAAGACATGTGGTGCTCCTTCCCGTGTTAGCGCATTTGCAAAACAATTGGACTGTTGATCGTCAATTGCCATCCATGCCGAATCGGCATGACCGCCGCGTTGGGACAGAACAAGCCAGCCTCCCGGTCCCGAGCGAGTTTCAGCGAATACATGTGGGCGTCGTACTGCGACCATTCGGGCGCGAGGCGGTGGGCGTTCGCGTACGCGTCGGCGGCTTCCTCGAAGCGCCCGTTGTCCGTCAGGCAATGCCCGCGCGTTTCAAGGAAGAGCGCGAACTCCTCGTTCGTCTTGAGGGGGCGCAAGTAACGTCCCGAGGCGATGTCGTTGGTGGTCATCCGACGCGGCCAGTGGTGGTAGTATTCGTCGTCGTATGTTTCCCCGCCGCCGGCGCATGCGCCCTCAAGATTGATCCGCCTCCCGCCCTCATCGACCCACTGGCAGAGGAGGTGCCCCTTGGCGACGGCCAGATGCAGCGGCCAACCCAGCCGCCTGCCGATGGCGACGAACAAGACGGGCAGCGACGTGCAGGTTCCAAGTTTCCGTGTCAGCAGGCCGTGTAACAGGTCGTCGCGCGAGTCCAGGAATCGCATGTTGCCGATGGCGGTCGGCTGGTATCCGACGCCCAAGCCCCGGGGGTGTTTCAGCAGCGTGACCATCGACAGGAAGCGGAAGTAGCCCCGGTGGTGATGAAACCGCTCGGGCTCGCGCTGGTAATCGCCTGCCGCGTCGCGGGTGTACCGGCGCACGGCGTTGGCCCAGGAATCCAGCGTGGCGAGACACGCCCCGAAATCGAACTCTTCGGCACCGGGCAGCCCCTCGGCACAGGCCAGATTCATGGCCGCGATGTCAACGTCGGCGAGTTTCTGGGGGGAGAGTTCGAGCAGCCCCTTTATCGAGCGAAGAGGTGATGCGATACTTCCGAAGCCCGCATTCATTCGGTACTCCGCAAAGCTTGGCACGAGCGAACGCACAAAGTGTAACAGCGTAGACTAAACCGTCAAATTCTATGATGTAGAACGACCGGCTTCGGAATTGTTGTTGGGACGGATCGCAGGTTGATGGGTGACTCGCGAGAAGCGGTGTGATAAATCACACCCTACGAGAGGAGGCTGAGCGTGACGAACGGTGCGATTCGCTGGTTGGTTGTCATTTCGATGGTTGCTTTGTTCGGTGGGGCGGTGTGGGGGCAAGCCGCCGCGCGGAAGCCCAACGTGATCTTTATCCTCGCTGATGACCTCGGGTATGGCGATCTCGGTTTTACGTTTCAGAATAGTCGTGATCCGTCGAAGCCGCGGTTCGCTACGCCGCAGATTGACCGGATGGCGGCGGAGGGGGTGTTTTTGCGGCAGCACTACACGGGCGCGCCGGTGTGCGCGTCGGCTCGGGGGTCGCTGTTCCTGGGGCAGCACCAGGGGAATTGTCCGATTCGCGACAATCAGTTTGATAAGGCGCTGCCGAATAATCACACGCTGGCGACGGTGCTGAAGGCGGCCGGGTATCACACGGTCTGCATCGGCAAGTGGGGGCTGCAGGGGAAGAAGCCGGACTACGCCGGTCACCCGATGCGGCACGGGTTCGACGAGTTCTTCGGCTTCCTCGCGCATGTGTCGGGGCACACGTACTACCACGATGCGAGCAAGCCGCTGCACGAGGGGTACACGGATGTGACGGCGCAGTACAGCGACGTCTATTCGACGGACCTGTTCACGGCGCGGACGAAAAAGTTCATCGTCGAGCACACGGCAGCCAAGCCGGACGAGCCGTTTTTCATCTCGCTGAATTACACGGCCGTGCACAACCTGCTGAACGTGCCGGATAGTCCGTATCCGGCGGGCGGCGGGAAGGCCGGTGGGTTGCAGTGGCCGATCAAGCCGCACCCGGCCATGAAGAACAAGTGGTTTCATCCGGATTACGCGGAGGCAAAGTCGAAGGGGAAGGATGGCGAGTTAGTGCCGTGGACCGAGCCGATGAAGCGGTACGCGACGATGGCGCGGCGTCTCGACGACGGCGTGGGGGACGTTTTGCAACTGCTGCGCGACCTGAAGATCGACGACAACACGCTGGTCGTCTTCACGTCGGACAACGGGCCGGCCAACGAGAACGGCTCGGACCCGCGGCTGTTCGATTCGTGGGGGCCGTTCGACGGCTTGAAGCGCGACTGCTGGGAGGGGGGCGTGCGCGAGCCGACGATCGCGTGGTGGCCGGGCCGCGTGCCGGCGGGGCGGACGAGCGATTTCGTGTCGGGGTTCTGGGATTGGATGCCGACGCTCGCCGACGCGGCGGGGCTGGCGCCGCCGGCGCAATCGGACGGCGTCTCGCTGCTGCCGACGCTGACGGGCAAAGGCGAGCAGCGGAGCAAGGGCTACCTGTACGTCGAATACTTCGTGAACAGCAAGAACCCCGTGAGTGCGGACGTGTTCAAGCGCAAGGGCGTCACCGGGCGCGGGCAGCAGCAGATCATCCGCGTGGGGGATTTCGCCGGCGTGCGGACGCAGATCAAGTCGGCGACCGATCCGTTGCGGCTGTACGACGTCGTCACCGACCCGCACGAGGATCATGACTTGGCAGGCGATCCGGCGAACGCGGCGCGCTTGGCGCAAATGCGCGAACTGCTCGCGACACTGCACCGTCCGGACCCGGGGGCGAAGCGGCCGTACGACGATCAGCCGATGCCGGCGGTGACGGCGGCGGTGACGCCAGGCGCGCTCGACGCGTCGGCGTACGAAGGGCAGTGGAAGTGGGTGCCGGATTTCGAGACGCTCAAGCCGGTGCGGACGGCGCGGGTGAAAGGGTTCGATCTGTCGGTTCGCTCGCGCGATGAGAACGTGGGGATCAAGTTTACCGGGTATTTGAAAGTGCCGACGGACGGCGAGTACGAGTTTTCGGTCACGTCGGACGCTGGGGTGGAGATGTGGTTACACGAGGCTCATGTACTGGACGACGACTTTAACCACGACGGGTCGGAGGTCTCGACGAAGGTTCGACTGATGGCGGGATTGCACCCGATCCGGTTGTTCTACCGACACGGGACGGGGGTGGCGCGCTTGGACGTGAAGTGGTCGGGGCCGGGCATCGAGAAACAAGTGATCGCCACTGATGCGCTGGCGGTTCAGGGTCACTGAAGTGAAGCGAGCCAACGGCGACTGTCGGCGCGGGGCGCGGTCGAATGCTTGAGTTCTCTTTCATTGTTTGGCGTTCGCGGCTATTTTCCCCTCCCCTATGTCCGATCTGGTTCCCGTCAAGCGTGCGCTGATCTCCGTTTCCGATAAGACCGGTTTGGCCGAGTTCGCCAAGGCCCTGCATCATGAGTTTGGCATCGAGCTGATCAGCACGGGCGGGACGGCCAAGTTCCTGCGCGAGTTGGGTCTACCGGTGACGGATGTCAGCCAGGTCACCGGGTTTCCGGAGATGCTCGACGGACGGGTCAAAACGCTGCACCCTAAGATCCATGGCGGACTGCTGGGTGTTCGTGATAACCCCGAGCATTTGGCTGCGATGACGGAACATGGCATCGTTCCGATCGACCTCGTCTGTATCAACCTCTATCCCTTCGAGCAAACCGTTGCCAAGCCGAATGTTAGCTTCGAAGAGGCGATCGAGAACATCGACATCGGCGGACCGTCGATGATCCGATCGGCCGCCAAGAACCACCGGTTCGTCCTCGTCGTGACGTCGATCGATCGGTACGAGAAGGTGCTGGGCGACCTGCGCGAGCACAAGGGGTCGTCGTGCGGTAAGCATCGGCAAAAGCAGGCGTTGCGGGCGTTTTCGCACACGGCGGCGTACGACGCGAAGATCGCGGAGTACCTGGCGGGACAATTGGAAACACTGGCGCCGAAAGCGAATGGCACGTCACTGCCGGCGGACATCTCGCTGAAATTGCACAAAGCTCAAGACCTGCGCTACGGCGAGAATCCGCATCAGAAGGCGGCCCTTTACACCGATCGCAAGCCGGTTGAGGCGTCGGTGGCGTACGCGAAGCAGTTGCACGGGAAGGAATTGTCCTACATCAACCTGCTGGACGCCGATGCGGCGTTGGCGGGGGTTAAGGAGTTGGGATCGCCGGCCGCTTGTATCGTCAAGCACGCGACGCCTTGCGGGTTCGCCACCGCGTCGGACTTGCCGGCGGCGTTTAAGAAGGCGTTCGATGGCGATCCGCTGGCGGCGTTTGGGGGGATCGTGGCGCTGAACAAGGAAGTAGACCTGGCGACGGCGCGGGCGATCACGGCGATCGAAAAGCTGCTCGAAGTGATTGTGGCCCCGTCCTTTGCGGCGGACGCGCTGGAACTTCTGCGGAGCCGTTGGAAGAACGTGCGGCTATTGGCGGTGGGGCCGGTGGGGACGTACGACAAGGCCGATCATGGCGAGTATCACCTTCACAAGATCGTTGGCGGTTACCTGGTGCAGGAGCGCGATCTGGCGGGATCGGATGAGGCCGTCTGGCAGGTGGTGTCGAATCGGGCGCCGACGCAACAGGAGCGGCTGGATTTGAAGATTGCCTGGCTGGCGTGCAAACATTTGAAGAGCAACGCGGTGGCGCTGGCGAAAGACGGGATGATGGTGGGCGGCGGGGCGGGTCAGCAGGACCGCGTGAACGCCGCCCGGATCGCGATCGCCAAGGCGGGCGATCGGGCGCGGGGGTCGGTGGCGGGGTCGGACGCGTTCTTCCCGTTTCCGGATGGACCCCGATTATTGCTCGACGCCGGAATTACGGCGATCATTCACCCCGGTGGGAGCGTACGAGACCAGGAAACGCTGCAAGTCGTCAACCAGGCGGGCGCGGCCATGGTGTTGACGGGTCAGAGGCATTTCAAGCATTGATGTGGAGACGACAAGGTTGGCGCGCACGTGGCGCGTGCGGTCGGAGCGGGTCCGATAACGCCACGTGCTGATGTCAAGGCCTTTTTTGTTCGGCGCGTTCGACGGGGGGGTGGTAATATGGACGGGTGCGCCACCACGAGGGTAGCGGGGAGGTCGATCCGGCCCTCTCAATGCGGCACCGCCCGACGTTAGCGGACGGTGCTCGGTTCTGCGGGACGATCTGAGTTTTTCGGCTGGAATCAGAATGGCTGTTCAATCACCCAAGAAGTCGTCGGCGCTGCCTTGGCCGGCGTTTATCCCGCTCGGACACCACGCCGAAAAGCCACCGATTTCCCTGGGGAAAATGGTGATCCTGGTGGGTTCGCGTCACAACGCCCACCTGCATTTGCTCTCCCGTCACGTCAGCAAGGCGCACGCGTTGATCCTCAGTTTCGGGGGGCGCGTTTACATCCGGGATCTGGCGAGCCGGGAGCAGGTTTACGTCAACGGCGTGCCGGAGCGCGAGGCGTGGCTGAAAGACGGGGACCTGATCAAGATCGGGACGTTCACGTTCAAGTTCAAAGAGGGGCCGGCGCCGGGCGCGGGGGTCGAGGACGACGCGCCGCCGCACGCGGCAGATCTGGAGATTTCCGGCGGGGATTCGCCCCTGGCGGTGGCGGAAAAGGTGATGCTGATCGGTCGCCGCGGCACGTGCGACGTGGCGCTGATGGAAGACAGCGTTTCGACGGCGCACGCGGTGATCTTCCACGTCGGCGGCAAGCGGTACGTCCGCGACCTGGGCTCGCGCACGGGCACATTCGTCAACGGCAGGAAGGTCCACCAGCACGAATTGGAGCCCGACGACACGATCCAGATCGGCGAGACGGAAATGCGCTACACGCTGTCGAGCCGGCACGATCACGCGATCGCGCCCGCCGACGTCGGCGGTACTGATGATTCGATCGACGAGCTGGAAGATCTGGTCGGTACGGCGCCGCTGGACATGGCGGCGGAAATCCAGCGCGACGGACAGGTGTTGCCGGCCGAGCTGGAACTGGCCGGCGCGGGGAACGCCGACAACGACGAGAAGTCGGGCGCGGACGAGCTGATCGAGCTGGAGTTGTCGCCGGAGCCGGCGCACGTGCCGGCCAAGCCGTCGCTGCCGCGGCCGCAGCCGAAGGCCGCGACGCCCCCCCCGCCTCCGCCACCTCCCGCACCGGTCGAGCCACTGGAATTGGAGCCGGTGGCGGACGACGTGCTGGATTCGGAGTTTCAGGAGATCGATCTGTCGGCGGATCCGGATATCTCGGATCTGCCCAACGCGGCCGACACGCGCGCGCTGGGCCTGGAATTCCAGACCGAGCCCCCCAAGCCGACGCTGGGCGAGCAGGTGGTGGACGCGCCGGTCGGTGACGTCGGTACGGAGAAGGGAGCCGGGGCTGGGGAATTGCGTACCGAGGCGACCGCGGAGGCGACGTGGCCGCCGGATCTCGAAATCGGCGACGTTGGTGTCGAGGGGACGACGGTCACGTCGGATTCGGACGAGGACGAGGTGGACATTCGCGGGGGGTGGCAGGGGATGCAGCGCGCGGACGACGCAAGTGCGACTGCGACGCCGGTTGCCGGCGAGTCGGCGGCGCCCGCGCCCGAAGCCGCCGAGGCGCCGGAGTTGACGCCGGCGGTCGAGGCGGAATCGCAGGGGTTGACGCCGGACGATCTCGATGCGCTCGCGATTGGCGGGACGGAGGTGGCACAGACGCCGGTCGTAGAAGAGCCGGTGGTCGAGGAACCGATCGCGGTTGCGCCGGCGCCGGTGGCGCCGGAAACGCCGGTTATCGATGCGGAGGCTGCGCCTCCCGCGCCGGCCGTGGAAAAGGTTGCGGCGGCGGAGGTGGCGCCCGAGGTCGAGGTGGCGCCGAAGAAGGGGCGCGGTCGCAAGGCGAAGGCGGACAAGCCCGCGGCGGGGGAGAAGGCCAAGCGGGGGAAGGGTGGGCGATGGACGAAGCGGCAGCTCGATGCGGCGTTGGTCGAGGCGCTGCCCGAGCAGCCGACGGCCGAGCCACTCGCCAGCGACGTGCCCGCCGAGGGCGGCGAAGCGCCGGCGGTTGCGGGGGAAGCGTCTTCCGCGGCGGGCGAAGAATTGCCGGACATGACGCCGCTTCCCGAAGCGGAAAAACCTGCCGCCGCTGTGGAATCGGACGCGCCTATCGCGGGCGAGACATCGCTGGTTGGTGAGGAGTCGCCGGTTGTCGCGGACGAGCCGGTCGCGGAAGTGGCTGGCGAGATCACGGCGGTTGAGGCGTCGAGTTCGGTGACGTCGCAGGGGGATGCGGCGTTGGCGGTTGAGGCCGAGACGCCGGTGGCCGCGGACGACATTACGGTGACGGATCACGCCGCCGAGCCGGCGGTCGATGAAGACGCGCCGATCGTTGAGGCGGAAGGTGAAGCGGCAGTGGAAGCGGTGGGCGAAGAGATCGGCGAAGCGACGCCGCTCGCGGGCGAGGTGGGGACGCCGTCGGCTGACGCGGCCACGGCGCCGCCGTCCGACGAGCCGGAATTCGTCGGGCTGGATGAACTGGAAGAAGATCTGGGTTTGTCGGACGCTCCGGGCGCGTCGAACGAAGGCCCGGACAAGGCGGTGTTTGCCGCGCCGGTTGCTCACGACCTCGAGGAGGATGCACCGGCCGGTGGCGATTCGTTTCCGGTGTTGGAATTGGACCAGGGCGACCTGGGGCCGATCGGATCGGATCGCGATCCCGATTCGCTGCTGGCGGCGGACGACGGCGGCAAGCCTGGCGACGTGGAAGTGATCGAGCGCACCGAGCCGACGCCGGACTCGGCGTTCGACCTGTTGGACGTGCAGGCGCTGGGGGATGAGTCGGAAGGGGACGGCGAATCGTCGCTGACCGATTCGACGTTCGGGCGGCAGGTCGAGGCGTTCACGGCGACGTCGAGCGGGGACATCGTCGAAGATCTCCCGGAATTGGAAGAGGCGATCGACCCGGACGAAGCGCTGGCGATCTCGCTGGGCGAGGCGGCGCAGCCGTCCGGGCGGGACGGCGGGGCGACGTCGTCGGACGAGGAATTCGAAGCGCTGCTGGCGCCCGATGACGATGAGGTGTCGGAGACGCAAGGCTCGGCCTCGGCGATCGACGTGACCGCGGATGCCATGGAAGCGCCACCGGCCGCCGACGCCGGCGGGACGCTGACCGCCCAGCAGTTCGACGGCGCGGGTGACGCGGTGTTACTGGAGACGCCGGGGATCGCCGAGGCCGACGCGGTGCTGGGCGGGCAGTCGTTCGTGGCGGACGCGGCGGACGGACAAGACGTTGCCCGGACGCCGACCCAGGAATTGGACGTACAGGAGTTCGTGGCGGAGCCGGCGGTGGCGGAGGGCGGGGGCGGCGACGAAGCGGTGCGGGTGACGGACGGGGCGTTTGAGATTCCCGAGCCGCCGCCGCCAGAACCGGTGGCGTCGCACGCCGCGCCGGCGCAGCCGCCGGTCGCGCCGCCAGCGCCACCGCAGCCGCCGGTCGGGCCGACGTCGAACCATCCCGCGCGGCTGCCCCTGCCGCCGCAGGCGGGGTTGGGAATGGCGGGCGGGGGAATGGCGGGCAGCGGGGGCCTGGGCGGCGATCAGTTCGTCATCGGCAGCGACTTGTCGAGCTTCATCGGCGGCATGCCGCTGGTGCTGCCGGATCTGCCGGCGCCCCCAAGTGGTTTCGGCAAGGCGCAGGTGAGCTTCGCGGGCGCGAAGGCGCCGTGGGAGCAGAAGCAGCGTCCGACCTTCCCGATCGGGCAGGGCCTGGCGGACGAGATGACCCAGGCGGCCGAGGGCCTTCGCGACGTGGAGGAGATGGACGACGCGCTGGCGATGGAGGACGAGACGGAGCAGCAGCAGGGCCCGCAGTACGCGCGGGCGATGGGGCCCGGCGCGCCGGGCGACGAATGGAACGTGGCGGCGGCGCTGGCGGACGACGACGCGGATTCGATCGACAAGTTCACCGGCACGTCCGCCGACGATCGCGGCGGCAAGCACTTCGACATCACCGCGGAACTCGCGGCAGTGCAGGCGCTGCAAGCCGAAGAGTTCGTCGAGGAATACGACGACGAGGTCCTGGATGAGGACGAGCAGGGGGTTGAAGACGATCAGGACATCGCCACGGGCGTGGCGAAGCCGCAACCGCCGGTGAAGGCGGAAGCGCCCCGGGCAAAGCCCGCGGCCCTGCCACCGGTCGAGAAGCCGCTTTCCGAAGCGCCGGCGCCCACGCCGGCGCCGGAACCAGCCCCCGAACGTGAACCCGCGCCCCCGGAGGCGGAGACGGACGAGTTGACGCTCGAGGGGTTCGAGCTGCTCGACGACGATCTGCCGATCGAGCCGATCTCGGAAGACGAACTGCTGAACCTGGACGAGCCGACGCTGCCGCTTCCCGAGACGCCGCACGCGGCGGGCCTGGTGGAAGAGGCGGAGGCGGACCTGCATTTGGAACCGGAGACGGAGATTCCTGCGCCGGTGGTGGATCGTTCACCGCCACCGCCGCCAGCGCCACCGGCCCCTTCGATCGCGCGCGCTGCCGCCGCGCCACTCCCGCCGCCGGTTGCGGCGCCGGTCGCCAAGGCGGCTGCGCCGGGCAAAGCGGCGGTACCGGCCGTTCCGCCGGTGGTGGCGAAGGGCGCGGCGCCCGCGGCTCCGAAGATGGTTCCACCGCCTCCGGCCCGCGGGCCGCGGGGCCGTGGCAAGGACGTTCCCGCCGCCCCGGTCGCGTCATCGTCGTCATCGGTCGCGGATGCCGATTCGATTTTCGGCAGCATGGAACATGGCGCGGACGTCGGTGAGAACGGGAACGGCGAATCGGGCGAGCCGTTCGCGGGGATGGGCTCGGCGATTCATGAAGTCGACGTCTTCTCGCAGTCCGCCCCGGGCGACGAGGCGGGCGGGTTCGGCGGAGGGAATGGCGACAACGGTCGCGGGCCGGGTCGTCGGGCGGCGGGTGGCGCGGGCAACGGCGCCTCGGCGCTCACCGGGCGCAGGCCGCAACGCGTGATCGTCCCGCCGCGCATGGGTGAACTGGGCGGCGGCGGGGTGGCGACCGCGGTGGAAGCGGTGGACCCGTTCGCCGAGCCGTCGACGCGGGCGCTGGCGCGCGTGACGCCGGCCCGGCGAAAGAACCCGCGCCGCCGGATGATCATCGGCTTCGTGCTGATGCTCGTGCTGATGGGCCTGGTCGTCGCCGGCGTGCTGATCTTCATGCGGGCGAAGCAGATGACGGTCGGCGCCCTGCGGTTCTTGAACACCACCGCGCTGACCAAGCTGCAGCGCGACGAACTGCACGCCGACCAGATCAACAAGCTGACGACGCCGCGCCTGCTGATCGACGCGCGGAGCTACGTGGAGAGCAGGCAGATCCCGGCCGGTTTCCTCGCGGATCCCGAGCAGTTCGCGCGCGGCGTGAGGCCGACGTGGCACGACGACCAGTCGGGGGTGATGACGATCGAATACCGCGGGCCGGAGGATGCGAACGACAAGCAGCGGGTGATGGCGCTGATGGTCGCGCTGTACCTGGATAACGCGGCGGGGGGGGACCGGTCGAAGCGGTTGACGGCGGAAATCACGGCGCTGGATCGGCGGATGAAGGAATTCGACGAGAAGCGGCAGCAGCGTGACACGCTGCGCAAGGCGCTGGAGTCGGCGCCCGACGCCGCCGGGATTAAGGCGCTGGAGGAGCAGGCGCACCGGGCGGACGCGGCGTACGACGCGGCGGTGGCGGGGGTGAAGGACGCGCAGTTGGCGGTCCAGCGGGCGCAGGAACGATTGCTGCCGGGGGCGGCGGCGGCGGCGGCGGCGCAAGGGGAGTCAAATGCCAAGGACGGCGGGGGCGGCAAGGACCCTCAGTCGGGAGACGCCGAGCTGGCCGCCCTCGAGCAGGCGATGACCGACGCGAGTTCGAAGCTGGCGACGGCCAAGAGCGCCGCCGGCGAAGAGGCCGACGGCAGGCGCAAGCAGCTCGACCAGGCGATCGAGCAGTTCCAGCAGACCGCGGCGGGCATGATGAAGGACAACCCGCAGCTCGCACAGTACGTGCAGGCCGTGCAGCAGCTCCAGGAACAGACACACAAGCTGGGCGGCGACCTCATCGAGGTGCAGCAGCAGCAGCACAACCGCCTGAGCGCGTGGAAGAAGGACATCGACGAGCAGGTGCAGTCGCGGCGGAGCCAGATCTGGGCGGCGGACCGGCAACTGACCGACCTGCGCTCCCAGTACGACCTGGCGCAGCGGAAATACAATGCCGCGATCGACCTGAATTACCCGGCAGACTCCAAGGAAGTGAAGGACGCGCTGGCGGACATCCGCGGGATCGCGGACCAGATCGAGGCGCGAAAGATGGCGATCGGGAACGACCCGTTCATCGCCAAGCTCGGGGATCAGCTCCAGGAGCTGATCAACGTCAACAAGGAGCGTCTGGACGCCGACCGCGCGCGGGTGGAGAAGGACATCAAGGCGCAGGAGCAGGCGTTCGCGCAGGCGAACGTCGTGGAAAAGCTCCCGGACACCCAGCGGGCGCAGGCGGCGGCGCTCAAGGGGAAGCAGGAGGCGATCAACGACCTCCGCAAACAGTACGCGGCGGCGCTGGACAAGCGCACGGCGGAGTCGAACGCGGCGATGCGGGAACTCGAGGGGCAGGTCTCGTCGCTTGCGGGGAAGATCGACGAGCGCAAGCGGGCGCTGGCGGCGGCGAACGATAAGAAGACGCTGACCGACGCCGAGCGGGCGCAACGGCAGACGGACCTGGCCCGGCGCCAGGCCGAGCTCAAGAAGGCCGAGGAACAGTCGGCGACGGCGCAGCGCGATTTCGTACGCGCCAGCCGGGCGTTGACCGCGGCGATGGCGCAGAACACCGACCGCACGACGCAGCAGAACGAGTTGGAATCGCTCAACACCGTGCTCCCGGGGTTGGAAGATCAGAACAAGCTGGACCAGTTGGCCCTGGAGGAGAAAAAGGATCTGCTGCGCAAGCAGGTGACCGTGTCGCCGCCGGAGGAATCGAGCATCCAGGTCAGCCGCATCTCCGACGACCGGTGGCTGTACGCACTGGTGGGCGTCGGCGGCCTGGCGCTGCTGTTCGGGGCGATCGCGGTGTTCAGCGTGACGGGGGATCACAAGGCGGGCGGGTCGGGCTTCCGCGTCGGATACGGCGGCGGCGACGAGGGGGACGCCGAGGCGGGACCGCTGGCGCTGGCGGAGATCGGCGCGCACGGCGCCGAAGAGACGAACGAAGAGACCTTGACGGGTGGGCGCTAGACACGCCCGTTCCCCGTCTCGTCACTACACGTTCCGCCGCTCGGCGCTTGCCGCTTGGCGCTTGGCGCCCACCGTCTTCCGAAGGAATTCTAAACGACGCCCGGTCCGTCCAGGCGCGCCACTTCCTGTGTGACGGGAGTGATCAGCACCTGGGTCACGCGCTTGTTGGCGACGGAGACGACCTTGGCATGATAGGCGTCACCCAGCGCGACGCCGTCGCCCGGGCGCGGCCAGCGCGCCAGCTTCTGAATGACGTATCCGCCGATCGTGTCCACGTCGCCGTCCCCCAGCGCGTCGTCTTCGAGCAGCTTGAGCTTGTCGCGCAGCTCGTGGAGCGGGAACCGGCCACTGACGCGGAAGGATTCACCCTCGCGGGCGAACTGCGCGGACGGGGCGGTGTCGAACTCGTCCTCGATCTCGCCCACGATCTCCTCGATCACGTCTTCCAGCGTCACGATGCCCTGGGTCGCGCCGTACTCGTCCACCACCACCGCCATGTGGGTGTGACTGCTCTGGAATTGCCTGAGCAGCTTGGGGACGGGGAGTAGTTCCGGGACGAACAGGATCTCGCGCTGGATCTTCTTGAGGTCGATGTCGCCCGAGCCGATGACGTGCACCGCCGATCCCGGTAGGCCGCTGGCGATGGCGATCACCTCGCCCGTCGGCGACTTCTCGTCGGTGAACTTCAGGCGGCCGGAGATGAGCTTCAGGTGGTTGAAGAGGTCCTTCATGTGCACCAGTCCGACGACGTGGTCGATGTCGCCGTCGCAGAGGGGCAGGCGGGTGTAGGCGCTCTTCTGGACGGTTCGGAGGATGTCGTTGACGGGCTGGTCGATGCGGAGGTAATCCACCTCGGTGCGAGGGGTCATGATCTGGCGGGTTTTCAGGCCGCCGAAGTCGAAGGCGCTGGTGAGCAGCTTCTCGCGGCTCTTTTCGATGGCCCCCTGGGAGACGGCCTGCGTCAGGAGCGCCCGGAGCTCGTCGGCGGTGTGGGGCATTTCGCTGTGCCCGCCCGGCGACACCTCCACGCCGGTCAGGCGCAAGAGGCCGTTCGACGCCGCGTTGAGCAGCCAGATCGCGGGGTAGAAGAGGTAAGTAAAGAGGACGAGGGGCGGCGAGATGGCCTTGAGCAGACGATCGGCGCTGACGATCGCCCAGGTCTTGGGCGCCTGTTCGCCGACGACGATGTGCAGCGACGTGCTGATTGCCATGGCGACGACGAACGACACGACGTGCATCGTGTGTTCGGTCAGGCTGAACCACTTCAGTACCGGGCTGATGACCACGGCGACGGCGGGCTCGGTGACGGCGCCCAGGCCCAGCGACGCGAGCGTCACGCCGAGCTGACAGGCCGACAGGTATAGGCTGAGGCGGGATTTGATGAGCAGGGCGAGGCGGGAGAGCAGGCTGCTGGACGCCTCGGTCTGCAAGCGTGACAGTCGCGCGGTGACGGCGGCGAATTCGGCGGCGACGAAGTAGGCGTTGGCCGCCACCAGCGCCAGGGTGATCAGGATCTTGAAAACGGTGTCCACGACCTATTAGTGATGCGGCCGCCCCACCTTGTCAACGTCGCGGTTGGCGAGGGGCGGTTAGGGCATCGACATGGCGGCGACGGTATAGGTCGACCAGCGGAGGGCGAGCAGGACGTAGACCCCAACCACCGCCCAGAGTGCGACTTCCGCGCGGGCCTCGTGCCGGACCCGCCAGAAGATCTGCGTCCCGATCGCGGTCACCACCAGCTTGAATAAGATGAGGCTTGGCAAGAGGTTCTGGGCGAGCATGAAATTCGCGACGGGATTGAGCTCGCTGAAGGGGGTAAAGAGATGGGCCCAGACGGTGAAGAAGAGGTCCGCCAGCGCCAGCATCCAGAGCACGCCGATCAACTCGGCGACCCGACGGTAGCGGTGCGGACTGAAGAGGCTAAAGGGCAGAGAAACCATAATCAGACCCTTCCATGGGGGAAAATCGGCTGATCTTGTGGACGACTTCACCTGCGCGCGCGACGTGGTCGGAGTCGCCAAGCAAAGGCGATGCCAGGAGGCCGACACTCAGGGAATGGTAGGAAGGTCCGATTAATGTGGGCGCAGGGCGAGGATCAACTCGACTTCGCCGCTCGGGCGGCCCAGTTCGCGGGCGATTTCGCTGAGGGAAAGGCCCTGGTCGGCCTTGGCGTAGACATCCGCGTGGCGGGGGTCGGGGAGGGGTTCGGGCTTGGCGACGGGTGCCAGGACTTCGGGTTCGGGCGGAACTGTCGTCGTGGGCGAAGTGGCGGGGGTTGGTTTCGCCGGCGTCGCCGTGGCGGTTTTTAAGGCAGCGAGCTTGGCGTCCGCCTCTTTCAGAAGCAGTTCGAGGCGGGTGGCCCGGGTGTCGAGCTGGGCGGTCATCTGGCGGGCGGTTTCCAACATCTCGACCATGAGGTTGGAGATGTCACGCTCGAGTTGGCGTTGCTGCGAGACACCCATGGCGGCGGGGCGTTCGAAAGGGTCTTTTCGGCGCTTGGCGCGTCCGCGCAGCACGAGGTAGCCGGTCGCCATGACGCCGACGGCCAGCACGAACCACTGGGTGGATTCGTCCCGTGTGAATTGGACGGTGGAGAGAAAGGAGAACATGCGCGGCATCCGTTCCGACGCCGCGTAATCTCGCACGCGATCCCAATGAAATCAATCCGACGATTCGACGGGTGGGGACGCGCAAAAAGTGCCGGATTCGGACGCGCGTCGTTTACCGCGCCGGCGCCGTCCAGTCGAACGCCTTGGGTTGTTCGCCGAAGGGGTTGGCGTCGAACTTGCGCTCGACCTTTTTCCCGAAGAAGGTGAAGTCGGCGAAGTCGAGCAGGGCGCGCCAGTCATCGGCGTTGTGCTCGTGCTTCCCCTCGCGGTAGACGATGCCGATGCGGTCGGGCACGCCGAGGAACTTGTAGACCTCGCGCGCGCCCAGGTAGGTCAGTCGCGAGCCGGTCGGGTTGGCCCAGAGGTCGCCCAAGGCCTCGGTCTCGAAGAAGGCGCGGGGGGCGCAGAGGGCTTTGAGCTCGTGCTGGTCGAAGGGCAGGCGGTCGGTGCGATCGACGCGCTTGCCGTCCTCGACGCCGACAAACCATTTCTCAAACCGCGGCCCGAACCAGAACGGGAACGACTTGGTGATCGCGACGATGTCCTCGCTCTTGGGCGCCTGGAACTTGTAGGAGCCCGCCCCGCCGCAGCCGGAGCAGTTGGGGGCGGTCAGGGCGACGCGCGTGTCGGTGGCGCCGGCGAGGATTGCCGCCTTGCCCCCGCGCGAGTGGCCGGTGACGGCGATCTTCGACTTGTCCACGTAGTCGAGCGTCATCAGGACGTCCACGCAGCGTTGGAAGCCCCACGCCCACGCCGCGATGGCGCCGCACTCGGCGTCCGGGTAGGCCTGGTAGACGCCGGCCTCCTTATACCCCTTGCTGTCGGGCGCGAGCTCGGTGCGGTTGAACTCGGCGAGGATGTAGCCGCGCTTAATCACCTCGGCGTCGATCTCGGCTGGCATCTTCCCCCAGCAGAGGTCGCCGCGCAGGATAACGGGGAATGGGCCCTTGCCTTTGGGTACGGTCAGCTCCAGGACGAATCCGATCTTCTTGTCCGGGCCACAGGTGATCTTGATGAACTTGTGAGTCGCGCCGGGAACGGCGCTGGACGCGGTGGAGTTCAACTCGACACCGGTCGTGTTGCCCGGCGCCTCGGGCATGCGGCCGTACTCGTAATGGAGGATGGCGTTCTGGATTTCGGTGCGGCGGCGGTTCCAGTCGCCGGGCGAGGTCACGCGCGAGCCGTCGCTGAATGTAAACGGATCCGGGAGTTCCTTGACCACCGGCAACTTCTCCGGCGGCGGCAACTCCTCCGCCTGTGTCGGCGCGGCAGCCAGCGCGGAAAGGGAAATCAGCGCGACCAGTAAAACCTCTGCGACAAGTGGAACATTCATAATCGTGCCCCGTGCCAAAGTGATCTGCCAATTCTGAACCGGGCCGTCGCCCAAAACAATACGCGCGAGGTCGCACATCGTGCGCTCAACAATCCGCGCACGCCGGTTACACTTTGCCGCACCATGCTGATCGGCATCCTCAGTGACAGTCACGATCGCGGCGAAATGATGCGGGCCGCAGTCGTTCTGCTCCGGGAGCGTGGGGCACAGTTCTTCATTCATTGCGGGGACATTTGCTCGCCGGAACTGCTCGATCATCTCGCCGGACTGCAGTGCGCGGTCGTGTGGGGCAATTGCGATTGGGATCGCGCCGAGCTGCAGCGGTATGCGGGGGAGATCCGGGTGCCGTTCTACGGCGCGGTGGCGGACCTCGAACTCGACGGCAAGCGGATCGCCGTCCTGCACGGGGACGATCGCCAGCGCAAGGAGGCCGTCCTGAAGGCGGAGCGGCACGACTATCTCTTCCACGGGCACACGCACGTCATGCGCGACGAGCGGATCGGCAAGACGCGCGTCATCAATCCCGGCGCGCTGCACCGTGCGGTGGAGAAGACGGTCGCGCTGCTCGACACGGCGGGCGACCGCCTGGAGTTCATTCGCGTCGCCTGATCGCGCGGCCTTTGCCGCTACCGTCCGAGGCGCAGGCCGTGCTACAATTCCGGTCGTCATGTCCCAACCGGCGAGTTCCAACCTGCCCGTGACGATCCGCAGCTACTGCGCCGCCGATCGCGCGTCCTGCAAGGCGCTTTACAAGGACGGGCTGATCGGTGGGAAGATCGCCTCCAACGACACGGGCCTGGACATCGACGACATCGAGAAGGCGTACCTCTCGTCACCCGAGAATCACTTTTGGGTTGCGCAATTGCCGGGTGGCGAAATCGTCGGCACGATCGGCGTGCAGCAGGCCGAGCCGGGCGTGGGCGAGATCCGCCGGCTTCGCGTTCGACCGGATTCGCGCCGCCGGGGGGTCGGCACGGCGCTGATGGAGACGGCCATTAAGTTCTGCCGCGAAAACCAGTTTCTGAAGATCACGCTCGACACGTTTATGGAGCGCGAGCCGGCGATGCACCTGTTCGAGAAGTTTCACTTCAAGCACTCCCGCACCCGCAAAGTGGGCGAGAAGGAGCTGCTGTACTTCTATCTCGATCTGTATCAATCCGAGCGTTCCCAGCGGTGATAACCGGCTGACAAAGCTAGTGTTTATCACGGTTTATCGCAAACGTGCGTCGATTATAAACATCGGCCACTCCATGCGTTGGCGGGGTGGGGGATCGCCTGGGATAATGGCTGGCATCCCGGAACGAACCATGTTGAAAGACAACGTAAGGATGCCGCGGTGGCGCGCCATCGTGTTGTGCCTCGCGGGCGTGCTGGCGATGAGCAAGCCGCTGGCGAGCAGTGTGTCACTTTACCGTTCGACGCTTCCCGCGCCGGTCATCAATTACAGCGCCCTGTACGGCTGGGTCGAGGAAACCGGCCCGTTTAACGCCAACGAGTGCTGGCGCGCCGAGCAGCGGCTGCGTGTACTGGGCTACCCGCGCGATCATTTCTCGAAGGAAGAGATCGACCGCGCCGCCGCGGACGTGCGCGCGATGGGGCTGGCGGAGGTGCGCCGCGTCCGCGCCGAAGAGGCCGAGCGCGCCAGGCGGGCGGCGGGCGACCGCGCGGTGGCCGTCCTGATCGGGGCGGTCGGCGTCGTGGGTGTGCTGTTTTATCTGGGGCTGGGCTATTCGCTGCTGCACGAAGCGGATCCGGCGCGGGATCCGCTGGTGACGTGGTTCGGGAAGCGGAAACGGCACGGGCGGATCACGTTCGGGCGGGTGGCGGCGTAGCGCTTCGCGGGGAGGGGTGAAGCCGCACGCGGCGGAAGCGGGACGACAGCCCGCCCTTGTTTTTCAGTCGTCCACCGTTTCTCATGCGCGGATGGAGTCGATTCTCAACAAAGCCCTCCGCGACCTCGCCGAACTCTTGCCGCGCATCGCGCCGCTCGCGTCCACCGTCGAGCGGCTCGGGCAGGCGATGATGACCTGCTGGGAGGGGCGCGGGAAGGTGTTGATCGCCGGCAACGGCGGGAGCGCCGCCGACGCGATCCACTTCGCCGAGGAACTGGTCGTGCGGTTCCAGAAGAATCGGCGTGGACTGGCGGCGATGGCGTTATGCGACGCGGCGGTGGTTACCTGCGCGGCCAACGACCTCGGGTACGAGCAGGTTTTCTCGCGGCAGGTCGAGGCGTACGGCAATCCGGGCGACGTCTTCGTCGCGATGACGACGAGCGGGAACAGCACGAACCTGTTGCGCGCGATTCAGGCGGCCAAGGCGCAGCAGCTCGTCACGGTCTCGTTTCTCGGCAGGGACGGTGGGGCGGCGCGGGGGCTATGTGATATTGAGTTAATCGTGCCGTCGCCGATCACGGCGCGGGTGCAGGAGGCGCATAAGATTCTGTATCACTGTCTGTGCGAGTGGGTGGAGGCGCGGGTGGATTAGGTCGCTCCGGAGTTAAACCGCGGAGGCGCAGGGAACGCAGAGGGAAACGGGATTCGCGGACCGCGCCGGGTCGCAATTGGCGCCGGCGCGTCGGTAGACTGTCCCGTTATGCATCCGCTCGACACGCCGCCTCAACCGCTCGCGTATTTTACGGAACCCGCCAAGCCGCTTACCGCGCTCGTCCGCAGCCTTGGCGTGCTTGCGATCGTCTTCGGAAGCTTGAATCTCGTGTTTCTCGTCTTCAACGTCGCATACTGGTCGTCGCAAGCGTCGTCGAACAATTACCCGGGTTACATTCGGATCAGTTCCACCGTTGTTTATCCGTGTGTGACGGCGCTCCTGTCGTTTTGCCTGCTGGTGGGAGGCAGCGGTTTCCTGAGGCGCAACCCGCGCGGTAAGCGGTGGCTCGTCGTCTGGGCGTGGACGTTCGTCGCCTGGACGGTCTACGGCGTCGCGATGAACGGCTGGTTCATGTACTTCAGCAAACTTTATTCGCCGCTCACGTTCGTCACGTCGTTCGGCTATGTCCTCGAGCGCTCTTGTGGCGGCCTGAGCTTCCCGTTGGTCGTCATCGTCCTCATGAGGCATGAGCCGGTCCGGCAACTCTTCGAAGAAGACCGGCAGCCCGGCGCTGCATCCCCACTGTGACGAAAATGAAAGGGACGGGAGCTTTTACGGAAGCTCCCGTCCCTTTCGATTTTCCTCGTCCCTTTCGATTTTCCTTCGCAAGCTCAGGATGACGGTTCTCATGGCCCCGCGGTGACTTAGGGGCGAAGCGCGTGCGCCTAACGCGCAATGTTGTAAAGCGGACCCCACGACTACGCCCTCACTACCGCAGCCGCACGTCCTTGTTCTCCTCGCGCATCGTTTCCGGTTCGTAGGCGTAGAACCAGCGCGCGATCTCCTGGCCGCTCTGGCGGAGCACCTGCTGGTTGAGGCCCGACGTGCTGGCGCCGGGCTCGACGCGCTGCAGCGGCGACTCGTAGTTGTAGGACTCGGTCTCGCCGCTTTGCGGCCAGGAGGTCTGGGCGGTGGCCACGTCGATCACCTTGGCGCGGATGCCGATCTTGAGGCGGACGATGTCCTCGGCGCCGGCGGCCTCGATGTCCAGGTGATCCACGTGCAGGTAAAGCACCTGCTTGGCGCCGAGGCGGCGCCCGATTTCGGCGATGCTCCACCTGGCGAAATCGTTGGGGTTCTGGTCGCGCAGGTCATGAATCTTGACCGGGTCGATCAGCGGGGCGACCTTGTGTTCCGCCAGGTCGTCGTACACCACGCGCGCCAGCGCGTCGGCTTCGGGCATCGCGACCGATCCGGAGTGGGCGTTCTCCACCAGCAGCAATAGCGGCTGCTGGGGCACGACGTACTTCGGGGGGATCTTCCCCGGGCCCATGAACTTGTACAGGAACGCGCTGGGAATGGCGCAGCCGCCCGCGCCGACCAGGATCAACGACGACAACAGTAGGCTGCGCACGACGGCGCGACGCCCGATGGATTGATTCAACGGCATGTTCGTTTATTCCTCGTCGGGACCCGTCGAGATGAATCGCTTGGCCACTTCGGTCGTGATCCGATCGACCAGGCCTTTATAGATGTAAGACGGCGTGACCGTGTCGGTGGGAGGCACGCCTTCGGGGGCGCTCTTGGGGAAGTCGGCGGTCACGGCGGCCTCCTCGTATCCGATCTTCGCGTCGCCGCTGCCGTTCACCTCCGCCACGCGCACCGCCATTGAGCCGTACCCCTTGAGGAGCACCGGCGTGCGCGGGTCGTAGATCGAGAAGGGAGAAAGCTCGATATAGATCAGGCGCGTGCAACCAAGCGCGGCGGCGGCCTTGGGGGCGATTTCCTGGAGCGAGCGGTTATCCAGCTCCGGATGGTTCTTCAGCCAGCGCGCCACCTGTCGCTGGTCAACGAAGGTCGTGCCCTTTAACTCGTCCATCTTCACCTCCGGCTTGGCGGAGGCGATCAGTTTATTCTGCAGGCCCATGGAGACGTCGGTGGGGAGCGCGGCGTAGTCATAAGTGACGGCGCGCTCGACCCATGTGATGATTACGACCTTCTGCCCCGCCAAGCCCGCGTAGCGCGCCTTGGTCCCGGGACCGGGGATGACGGCGGCGGCGTAACCCAATACGGAGCAACCGCTTGCGAGCGGCAGTAAGCAGGCCAGACAGGCAAGGACCAGGGGTCTCTTCATGGTGTGTCGCTCCGCAGGGGTCGTAAATCCAGGTTGAATCGACTTCAAGGAATCAGATCGGCCAATGATCGTGACCGGTCAGGTGGATCGCGATCTTCCAAGCCCATCCGGCGATCGCTAAGGCTAATAGGAGGACGAGCAGCATGCGTCCGGGCAGCATGGAAACCAGCCGATGCACGGGGCGACCAGTGAAGGCAATGTACGCTCCGATCCACGCCGCCGCAGCAAAAAAAGCTGCGATCACGAATCCCATCGGCTGAATGTAGAGGCTGGCGATCAAATTACCGTGGGCGAAGTAACTGACCGACGTCGTATATCCGCAGCTCGGACAGGGGATGCCCATCCGTTCTTCCCAGGCACAGGGCGGCAGGCCGAGCTGCGTGTGGGTGGAGATGCCGCGCTCACCGTTGGGTATCAGCCAGGCGCCGATGCCCAGGAGTGTGAGGCCGGTGACGGAGATCGCCAAGGCCAACAGGCGCGACCATGGGGTCATGGCGGGGGGCAGCGCGTCGCGGGTGTAGATGAGCGGTACGGCGTGCTCCACAACACGTCAATTTAACCCCGCCCCAATCACCCTGCAAATATTGCCCGCAATACAGGCCGGGTGGATCGGCGCTGAAATGAAAGTTGGGGTGGACCGGGATTTGTTGGCGTCGGAAGGTTGGCAAGGTCGCTCGTGAATTGCCCGACGAATGTGCGGAATGAAATTGCCGGCCACGCCGGACGCCCGTATTTGTATCAGTCGCATTCGGCGCGCCATTGACAATGGCCGGGATCGGCCGCTAATTTGTGCGGCGTCCGAACGCAGCGACGCGACGTGTGGTGTGACGGACGATCCCTCAGTTCGTGTGCAACTCGGTTCACGCAGTCCAGCAGCGGCAGGTCAGTCGGGCGAGCGGCACGAGGCCGCTAATCTGGACCGAGTCAATCAAGAGCGCAGTTTACGGATCGGTTCCAACCGTCCTCGCCCGCGGAAACGTTTTTGCGGGGCGAGTGCGCTGGTGTTCTCTTTCGCCCGGGCTGATCGCCGGCGTGCGTACCCCTAATGGACGGCAATTCGTCGGGGTTGCCGATTTGGAAAGAGCGAAGCTTATGCGCGTGTTCATGTTGGGTTGGGAATTTCCCCCCTTCATCAGTGGCGGATTAGGCACCGCCTGCTACGGCCTGACCAAGGCCATGAGCGGGCTGGGGACCGAGATCCTGTTCGTGCTGCCCAGGCCGGTGACGTCACCGTTCTCGACGCACGTGAAACTGCTGAGCCCGCGCGCCGGTTCCCCGCTGGCGTCACCGGTGACCGAGTTCCGTCTGGACGAATTCGAGCACGTCAGTTTTCGCGCGATCAACTCAAAACTAGGCGATCCGTACGCGCGTCCGTCGAAGGGGGTTATGGATCGTTCGAAGACGGCAAAGGGGAGCACGGTAGAAACCGAGACGGCCGAGGCCGGCGTGAGGGGCGGATCGTCCGGCGCCACGGTAGGGGCGGCGAAGGGCGGGGGAGATCATTACGGCGGGGACATGTTCGCGGAGATCCAGCGGTATGCGGCCTTGGCGAGCGAGATCGCGCGGCAGGAAGAGTTCGACGTCGTCCACGCGCACGACTGGATGACCTTTCCGGCCGGGCTGGCGGTGGCGGGCATCAAGGGCGTGCCGCTGGTCGTCCACGTCCACTCGACGGAGTTCGACCGCAGCGGCGTGAACGTGGACACCCGCATTTATGACATCGAACGCCGCGGCATGCACGGCGCGATGAAGATCATCGCCGTCAGCCTGCTGACCAAGAACATCGTCGCGCACCATTACGGGATCGAGCCGAACAAGGTCGAGGTCGTCTACAACGCCGTCGAGATCAACGGGAATGGGTTCGACGAGGAGAAGTACAAGATCCACAAGGACGAAAAGATCGTCCTGTTCCTGGGGCGCATCACGATGCAGAAGGGGCCCGAGTACTTCCTGGCGGCGGCCAAGAAGGTGCTCGAGGTGATGGACAACGTGAAGTTCGTGATGGCGGGCAGCGGCGACATGATCCGGCGGACCATCGAGATGGCCGCCAGCATGGGGATCGGCCACAAGGTGCTCTTCACGGGCTTCTTGCGCGGGGCGGACGTGGAGCGCGTGTTCAAGATGGCGGACCTGTACGTCATGCCGAGCGTTTCCGAGCCGTTCGGCATCGCGCCGCTGGAGGCGATGAGCCACGACGTGCCGGTGATCGTGAGCAAGCAGTCGGGCGTGTCGGAGATTTTGAACCACGCGCTGAAGGTGGATTTCTGGGACATCAACGAGATGGCGAACAAGATCATCGCCGTCCTGCGCCACCCGCCGCTGGCGAGCACGCTGCGGCAGCACGGTTCATTTGACGTGCGAAAGCGGACGTGGGTGGACGCGGCGCGGGAGTGCGTGGGCGTGTACGACCAGGCGGTGGGGATGGTCAACGGGCGGTGACGCGCCGCGCGCGGGTCTTCGCACATCGGCGTGATCGATAAGTGGCACTTCGAGGCGCGCGCCGGTCACGGCTGCGACAGACTCGGATTACCGGCTCCTTCGCACGACCTGCTGCGGTTTCTACGTCGTCGAGGACGTGGAACTGCTGGACCTGTACGTCGATCCGGCGGACCTGAATAACTCGATCGCTTTGGGATACAGCCCTCGCCACGGCGAGCCGCTGCCAATGTGCCCCTTCTGCGGCGCGGCGGAGTGGGATCTCGTCGAAATTCAAGACATAACGGGGGTTCCCGAGGTATGGGAGTGGGCGGCGAAACGTGGGTAGGCGCCGTTGGGGCGGGCGTTCACGCATAATCATGCGGGACCGGCCAATCGACGGTAGAATGTAGCCATGACCGTCGAACAGCTGAAAAACGTGCACGGGGCCAAGCCCTTTAGGCCGTTCACCGTTCATATGGGTGACGGGCGTTCATTTCGCGTCGATCACCCCGAGTTTCTCTCGCGTTCACAATCAGGGCGAACGATCGTGGTTCATCAACCCGACGAGAGTTTCAGTGTTTTGGACATGCTTCTCGTGACCGAGTTTGAGGTGCATCCGCCGACACAACCTTCGCGCGAAGCGGCGGCATAACCAGGCTCTGGAATTGGGCGGGCCGCCTTAGGGGCGCATATAGACATGCAGCAAGTAACGGCGGTCCAATTGGTCCAACGCCTGCTCGACGATCCCGATCCCGCATTCGCCTGCTATGTGAACGGCGATCGCGAGACGAAGGAAGGCCATTTCGAGCCGTTGGCGCATTTCGCCAACCCGCCCGCGCCGGAGGTCTTGCTCGGCAAAGTTCCCTCGGTACCCGGCGCGGAACAGTTGAAGGGACTATTGGCGAAGTACAACGGCTTGCTCTTGTATACCGATCGGGCGGAGGAGTGTGAGGGTGTCGAGATCTTCCCGCTGGACGAGTGGGAGGAGCGGACGGCGCAGATCGTCGAATCGTGGCTCGAGGAACACGAGCACTATCCCGACGACGACATGCCGTACGGGCATAATGACTTCATCGCCGTCGCGCACTCGCGCGGCGCCGCCAATTACATTCATTGGGTGGTCCGCGGGCCGCGCGCGGGGGCGGTTTATTGGTGGCCGTGGACGATGAGGCCGGAGAAAGGCGACGGCCCGATGGCCGACGACTTCGCGGGATTCATTCGATTGCTCTACGAGCGGCCGGCGTATTTCTTCAATGAGTTGTTGCTGTGCTACATGCGGTTCGCGGACGGCCGCACACCGACCGAGTGGTTGCCGGGCCGGTACTTGCCCGACCGGCGAAACCCGTCGGCCGGTCGATGAGTCGTGGCGCTGCCGCCGCGGACGTTACGTGAATCGACTATGTCACACGACCCGACCATCGAGCGGCATATCCTCTTGCTCATCGACGTCGTCAACGGCAAGCCGATAAAGGAACCCGTGCACGTGGCCGATCTGGGTGACGGACGCTTCCGGCTCCTGTACTCGCCGGGGCTCGTTCAAGGTATTGCGGCGGGCGACGAGTTTCGGCTGGCGGATGATGACGGCCGGTTCGAAGTCTTGTCCCGCGCGGGCAATCTGGCCGTGCAGGTCTTCAGTTCCGGCCCTGTCGGCGAACTTCGGGCGGACTTAGCCGACCGCGTCGCACGCCTTGGCGGCACGCTGGACGGCGCGATCGAGCGGGGGCCGGCATTCACCGTGCCGTTCGTGGCCGGGTTCGCCGCCGTCGAGGCGGTGTTGAATCAGTGGGTCGAGGAACATCCGGATTGGGAG